>OGFW01000561.1_pt1 | contig 38553 bp, 36 predicted proteins | sample 1570991 | NCBI WGS metagenome assembly OGFW01 (sample SAMEA2582074, study PRJEB24529) | metagenome | biome: Human gut stool | place: China | collected 2011
GTGCAGTACAGGTCTTCCGCCCAGGTTCCCGTTTCATCAAAGAGGCTCATGGCCAGGATGCGCGTGGCCACCGGTTCCAGCGGATCCCACAGATAGGTTTTCCGCAGTACGGGCATTGCTGTTTCCGTCGCAACGGCGGCGTCCAGTTCCACGATTTGCAGGTAGCCGTGATAAATGAATCGTTTTTTCGACATCAGGACTTCTCCTTCATAGACGGCTTTCTCAATCCGCCTGTTCAGATAGTCATAGCGGCACTCCACCCGCCTGTTCCCCTGAATAAACCTTGCCGCCTGGTTCAGGGCATTATAAGAAACTTCCCATTCTCCTGTGGACGTTTGAATCTTCGTCTGGTTGCCGTCAGCATCATAGCCAGGCGCGAAAGGCGCTTCTTCCTCCCGGGTGATGGCCGTGTACTGGTTCAGGCTGTTGGCCGTGTACGCCGCCGCTGACGCACCCGAACCTTCCCGGGAGGTGACGCGGTTGCCGATGTTGTCATACACATAGGAATATGTTCCCCCCCGGCTCATCGCGTCGGCGGCCAGTTCGCCGCGGCCGTTGTAGCTGTAGCTGTGCGTCAGGTCAGGAGCAGGGGTATTGAAGTAGTCCTTCTTTTCTGTGGGCCGCCCCAGCGCGTCATAGGCGTAGTCGGTTTTGGCCGGGTAGTTGACGCTGCCGGGACGCATATAGTCGATTCTGGTCAGCAGATCCCGTTTTTCTTCCCGGGTGTACCATCTCCGGAGGGTATTGGGGTAATCAAGCGTTTCCAGCAGTCCGTTGACGGCGTGGTAGCCATAGACGAAGGGATCGGCGCCGTTATTGAGCGAAACCGTAGAAAGACGTCCGCAACCGTCATATTCCCAGGCCGTCTGCTGGACAACGCCCTCCCCGTAATGCAGACTGTAACCCGAAGGCCGCCCCAAACCGTCGCGCAGATAGTTGAGCGCGCTTGCCGCCAGCCCTGCCGCAGTTTCCGATTCCGCTTCATTATATTGGTTGTAAGCCAGCGTCCTCGTGCCGGAATCGTCCGTGACCTGCGTGAGCAGGTTAAGGTGATTGTAGGTACAGGTGATGGAAGGAGTCGCGTCGTTGTGAGTGACGGAGACCAGGTTGCCCGTCTGCGGATCGTAGGCATAAGAAGTCGCCAGAGGCGTTCCCTGCCCGTCCACCGTCCGGGCCTGTCGTTTAACCGCCAGCCTGTTCCAGTCATCGTAAGAGTAGCTTTCCCCATGGCCGTCGGCATAGGTTTTAGCCGTCATCAGGCCGGAGGCGTCGTCATAGCTCCACGCCGTCACGTCCCCGTCCGTCCGTTCCCGCGGATCGGCAGCGATGGTTTCCCCCGGAACGCGGAACGTCATGAGGGATACCAGCCTGTCCGCATCATCGTAGCCAAAGACGGAGGGCTGAAGAGCCGTACCATATTCGGCGGTTTTGCGTCCCCGCGGGTCGTAAGCGTAGCAGGCCGTGTTGCCCAAGGCATCCGTGACGCAGGAGGGGGAAGCCGTGGACGGGTCGTACTGGATGGCGGTCGTATTGCCGGCGGCGTCCGTCCTGGCTGTTTCACGGCCGGCGATGTCAAAGACGGTAACGGCGGCATTGCCGCGGGCGTCCGTATAAGTCTCCGTGCTGCCGCTGGCCGTATAAGCGCGGGAAGAGGCGGTCAGAACTCCCGCATGGTCTTTCCGGGATACGGCGTAACCGTCTATGACGACAGTTTCCGCAATGACGGAAAAAGCCGGGGACTGCGTTTTTACCGTCCGTCTGGCCGGAGCCGCGTATTCCGTCCATTGCAGGGTTTCATTGCCCCGCGGATCGGTGGAGATGTTTTTTCCGGCCAGCGAGGGGGACAGGAAGGAAACCAGTTCGGCCGTTCTTTCCGCATATGTTGTTCCCTGGCTGTTGCAGCGCGTGACTGTGGTTACCCGGTACACGCCGTCTTCCCGCTGCCGGCGGGCATAGGCGTACTCCGTGACTAGGGAGTTGGCGGATGTGGGGTTTTCGGCCAGTTTGAGCGTGGTTTTGACGATATTGCCAAACGGGTCATAGTCATAAAGCAACGGAGCCATTCCATCCACCTGCTGCCGCAAAAGCCTGTTGTTCAGATCAAAAGCGCGCCGGTCATGAATAAGGCCGCCGTTGGCGTTCGCCCGGGAGACGCGCACCATGTTGCCCCTGCCGTCCGTGACGGTTTGTTCCACCAGCGCCGGTTCTCCCTCCGCCCGGGGAAGCAGCGTGGAACGGACCACGCCTTCCGCGGAGTATTCCGTACGGTAGAGGAGATGCCTCTGCCCCGTGCCGCTCTGTTCCAGCACGGTCCCGTCCGCATGGCGGATAGTGACGAGCGTCGCGCCCGTCGGCGTGGTGACGGTTTCCGTCAGGCCGTCCGCACTGTAGGCATGCGTATTGCTCCTTCCTAATACGTCCGTTTCCTGCACCAGCTGCCCCAGCAAATCGTAAGCCCTGCTTTCCGTCGTCGTCATGGGGCCGACGTCCCGGCGCGTTTGCAGGATTCTGCCGAAGGCGTCCCGCGTGTAGCTGACGATGGTTTCAGGCGTGACGATTGTTTCTCCGTCCGTGACTTCCGACCGGCTGACTTCCACCAGCTGGCGCGCCGTATTGTAGGAGTAAGTAGTCATGATGCCGTCTTCATCCTTTTCCCACAAGGGGCCGCAGCACATCATCTCCCGTTCCGTCACCCTGCCGTTGCCGCGCGTACGCTTAATCCATCGGTTTTCCTTGTCGTATTCGTAATCCGCCGTATCCGTCAGCGTCCAGGTTCCATCCGTCAGCAAGGCGTATTTCTCAACGCGCGTGTTATTTCCCTGAGCGGAAACGTACGTGACTTTCCTCGTGCTGTGCCCCGGCACGGCCTGCCCCGCTATCTGCGTTTCCCTGGTCTCCCTGTAGAGGGCGCCGTACTGGCTGGCCGCCTCATAGCCATAGACCGTCTGCACGCCGCTGGCGGACTGCTTCATCTTCAGCCTCCCCCGGGCGTATTCGTTAGGCGCCGCCGGCAACCACGTTTCCGTCACTTCCAGCTGCTCTCCCTCCGCGCCCAACGCCGTGGTGCGTTTTTCCACACGGCGCACATGGTTGGCTTCCGTATAGGCGTAATGCGTATCCGTCAGCCGGGCAGCGTTCATAGTGAGCACCACGTACTGGTGCGCAATATCCGGATCGGCATGGTCGGAGCAGCGGTAATAGGTGTAGGTGCCCTTCCTTCCCCCGCCCGCCCAGGGTTCCATCCGGACGGTTTCACGCCCGAAGGCGTCGTAAGACCAGGTCTTTTCACTTCCGTCGGGGGCCGTCTCCCGGATCAGTTTGCCCGCGGCGTTATAAGCGTAAGTCGTTTCACGGGCATAGTCGGTTCCATAAGCCTCAATACGGCTGGTGCACAGGTTGCCGCTGCGGCCCTGTTCATAGGTTTCGCACACCCGGGAAATAGGAGCGCCGTTTTCCCCGCGCTGCACGGTAGTGAAGAGTTTCCAAATCCCCGAAGACACCTCCTGCCTTTCACGGATCGTGTAAATCGCGTCTTCCCCTTCCCCCTGGGACATGCACCAGGCCCCTCCCGTTCCCTGCCAGTAGCGGGTGACGTAAGGCGCGCGCCCTTCCGCCTGCTCCGTGACGGTGAGCTTGCCGGTCTCCGTATTGCCCTCAATGGTGAAGGTTTTAAAAGGCGTCCCCGTAACGGCGTAAAGACCGGTGGAAACGTTTTTGGCCCCCACCTGCTCGGGCAGATAAAAGGCGATCACATAGCCCGTATCCGTCACGTTCTCAATATTGGCCAGACCGTCCCACAGGTTCCAGACCTGGCAGATGACATCATCTGCGCTTCGGACGATGTCCAGGTAATTGGTAAAATCCTGAGCCGTCCATGAAGAACCCAGCCTGGTCCGGTAGCCGGAGGCCGCGCCCAAAGCGGAAACGGAAGAACCGCCGTAGATGACTGTATTGCCCCCGGCGTTGCTGACCCTCATTTCCGCCGCGCTGGCGGAAGCCGAGACAGCACGCCCCTCTGCCGCGGCATACGCCATGGAAACGGAACCCGTCCTTTTCCGCGAGCCGCCGATGGAGCCTGCACTGGCCGCGCCGGCATAGCAGTAATAGTTGGCGCAGGTGCCTCCGTTCCGGATCTGGAATGCCATGTCAGCCCCCAACTCCCGACCGGAAGGGGGCAGAATACAGCTGGCCATGGGATGCAAGTATTGCAGGGCTGCGGGCGTCCACAACCTGGAAGAGAAGTGATAAGCCACAATTTCCAGCATCCCGTACGGCACGCCTTCCATACCGCGGAAGGAACCGAAGCTGGTGCGCCATACCATGCTGGTTTTCCGCGTCTGGGCAGTTACCCGTTTGCCTGCGGAAGAGAACTTTCCATATGCGGAGGCGGAGGAAACCAGGCTGCGCACGGCAGACGCGCTGGGGGAACCGCCCCGGTTGTCCATGCAGTCATCCGGGGAAAAAGGATTGTCCGGATCAGTCTCATCCTCATCCCCGCCGTTGTCGCCATTAGGGCATGGATTGCTGGAACTGCTGTTGGGAGAACTGCTGCTTCCGCTGCTGGAGCCTCCGCATGGATCATCGTCGCCCTCGTCGTTGTTGTCCACTGGCTCCGTTTCCGCCTCCGGGGGCACATAGGAAGAAGAAGAACCCGTTTTCCGGTTGGTAATTTCCACCTTCAGGTCAAAGGAGAATTTGGCAATGTTGTTATTGGCATTGGGAATGGAAATATTGCTATAGTCCACATGCGCCCGATGCATTCCGGGCTCAATGATGAAAGAAGCCGTCTGCGGCTCGTAACTGCCGCCTCCGTACTGTCCGCGCGGGCCGATGTCCAGCCGTTCTTCTCCATCCACGGTCAAGTTAGCCAGATCGTCGGCGCCCATGGTCACCTTGCATTCGGCCGTTTCATCAGGCCCCAGCTCCCTGACTTCAAAATCCCAGTCCCAGCTTCTTTCAAAAGCGTCCGTTGGCGCTTGTTTGTCGATCGCGGAGGGAGCTCCGCTATTGGAATTGCTCATGCCCGTCAGGGAATTGACATCGTTATCAAAGGATTGTTCTTTCATGGTTTGAATCGGGTTAGCTATTGAAACGCAAACATTGCATCATCCCAATCTTGGAAAAACTGCAATAATTTTTATCCGTTCCTTATCCATAACAACAAAACCTCCTGTTTCAACACGTCCAACACGGGATGCCCCCTGGCCTCAGCCGTGGTTCAATAAATGGTAAAAATTTCTTCTCTGCACTTCCGAATGGAAAACTCTGGCCCATATGGAAAATTCCGGAAGCAACATATCCAAATGGCCTTTAACTGCGCGCCATGAAACACAGCAATTTTTCATTTAACATGGATTCATGAACTCTTCAACGGAAAAAGCATGATCTCCCTGAATTGGAAAAGAAATCCAAAATCCATAAAAACGGTTATCGCCTGCGGGCATGTTCAGCAACCCCGGCATGTCTGAATGGAGAGAAAGCAGGATAAACCACCACTTTCCCAGCCTCCACGCCTGAATTTACAAGGAAAGCTGCTCCTTCAAACGCTCCAGCAGATTGCCGCAACCGTCCTGAAGCAGTTTTACCACATATTCAAAGCCTTCCTGCCCCCCATAATAGGGATCCGGCACTTCTTCATCCGGAAAACGAGTCGTGAAAAAACACATGGGCGCTATCTTGCCTGCCCACTGTCCCTTTTTATCCAACCGTTTCAAATCCCGCAGATTTTCACGGTCCATTCCCACAATCAGGTCAAATTGTTCCAAATCCTCTTTCCGCACGGGGCGCGACTTAAGCCCCGGATCCTCATATCCGTATTTTTTCAGCGCCGTCAGCATCCGGCTATCCGGAGGGCAGCCCCGATGGTAACCGATCATTCCGGCGGAATCGCTCTCAATCAAATGTTCCAGACCTTGTTCTGCGACCATTTTTTTGAAAATGATTTCCGCGGCAGGAGAGCGGCAGATGTTGCCCAGACAGACAAACAGGACTCGGTAAGGTTCGGGAGCACTCATGGACGTCATTTCTTTTTCAGGATAGGCAGGCGGCCTCCCCATTTCAAGAGGGAAGAGTTTCTGCACGGGAAACGGAAACGCCCGCGAATATGGCATGGGGCAGAGAAAGAAACTGCGCCGCTCATTCAAAAATAAGATTCTCCTGTGTTTCGGCTTGCGTTAAAGGATGTCCGGCTGTAGATTATCGCATGGCAGATTTCCCTCTTGGATTAAGTTTTGATGACGTGCTCCTGCTGCCCCGCCTGAGCGCGATTCTTCCCGGCGACGCGGACATCAGTTCCCAGCTTGTTCCCGGCTTTGACATGAAAATCCCCGTGTTGTCCGCGGCCATGGATACCGTTTCCGAATCGGAACTGGCGATTGCCCTGGCGCGGGAAGGCGGTCTGGCCGTCATCCACCGCAACAACCCCATTGACATCCAGGCGGCCATGGTTTCCCGCGTGAAGCGTTTTGAAAACGCGGTCATCCCGAACCCCGTCACGGTCAACAAGGACATGACGCTGGAAGAAGTCCACCAGATCATGATGGACCAAGGCTATTCCGGCTTCCCCGTCGTGGATGCCAACCGCAAGCTGGAAGGCATCATCACCGGCCGCGACATGCGCGGCGTGGACGATTACCAAAATGTCCGAGTCGAGGACGTCATGACTCCCCTTCCCCGCCTGATTACGGCGGCTCCCACCACGACCATTGAGGAAGCGCGCCACATCCTTTACACCCACCGCATTGAAAAGCTTCCCCTGGTGGATGAACACGGTGTGCTGGCCGGCCTCATCACGGAAACGGACATCCAGAAGCGCGCCATGTTTGCAGACGCTTCCAAGGACGAACACGGCCACCTGCGCTGCGGCGCCGCCGTGGGTGTGGGCCCTGATTATCTGGACCGCGCCAAAGCCCTGATTTCCGCCGGAGCGGACGCCCTGTTCATTGACGCCGCCACGGGACACACGACCCGAGTGATGGACGTGGTTTCCAACCTCCGCAAGCTGACGGACCGTCCCATCGTAGCCGGCAACGTGGTTACGGCGGAAGGAGCGGCCGACCTTATCAAGGCGGGCGTGCAGGCCATCAAGGTGGGCGTGGGCCCCGGCTCCATTTGCACCACCCGCGTCATCTCCGGCGTGGGCATGCCCCAATTCACCGCCATTCAGGAGGTAGCCTCCGTTGCGCGTCCCGCGGGCGTCACCGTCATTGCGGACGGCGGCATCCGCTATTCCGGGGACATTGTGAAAGCCCTGGCCGCCGGCGCCGACCTGGTGATGCTGGGCGGACTGCTGGCAGGTACGGAAGAAAGCCCCGGCAAGGTGGTTCATTACCAGGGCCGCCACTTCAAGCAGTATCGCGGCATGGGCTCCCTGGGAGCCATGCGCCGCGGCTCCGGCGACCGCTACGGTCAGAACAGCTCCGGCAAGCTCGTCGCGGAAGGCGTGGAAGCGCGCGTTCCGTACAAGGGCATGCTGGCGGACGTGGTATTCCAGCTCATGGGCGGCCTGCGCTCCGGCATGGGCTATCTGGGCGCGCACAACCTGGAGGAACTCCGGAACAAGGCCCGGTTCGTGCAAATCACCTCCGGCGGCCTGAAAGAAAGCCATCCCCACGATATCACCATCACGGAAGAACCCGTCAATTATTCCTGTTAACTCCTCCTTCACATGGACGACAAGCACCTCGTAGCCGTCATTGACTTCGGCTCCCAATACACCCAGCTCATCGTGCGCCGCGTGCGCGAACTGGGCTACATGGCCAAGCTGTATGCGCTGGAAGACCTGGACCAGATTCACGAACCCGGCGCCGTCATCCTTTCCGGCGGTCCCAAAAGCACCACGGACGCGGACGCCCCGGACATTGACTTTGAATGGCTCCAAAGCCTGAATGTCCCCGTCCTGGGCGTGTGCTACGGCATGCAGCTGCTGAACATCAAGCACGGCGGCACCGTAAAAGCCAGCAACAAGCGGGAATACGGCCCCGCCGCCCTGCTGCCGGAAACCTGCGCGGGCCTGTACCGGGACATGTCCCCCTCCTCCCAGGTATGGATGAGCCATTCGGACACGGTGGACCATCTGGCGGAAGGCTGCCGCGTCATCGCCCGCAATGCGGAGGGCGTCCCTGTCTCCCTCCAATGGGGAGAAACCACCTTCGGCATCCAGTTTCATCCGGAAGTGACCCATTCCCATGAAGGGCGCACCATCCTGCGCAACTTCCTTTCCTGTGCGGCCAACCTTAAAAAGTTCGACATCGGAGACTTTAAAAGGGAACTCATCCGGGAAATTCGGGAACGCGTGGGCGACAAGCAGGTGGTCTGCGGCGTCTCCGGCGGCGTAGACAGCACCGTGCTTGCCGTTCTGCTGCATGAAGCGGGCGTGAACATGCGCGCCATCTTTGTGGATAACGGCCTGCTCCGCAAAAACGAGGCGGAGGAAGTGCGGGCCAATTTCGCCCGCATGAACGTGGAAATTGAAACGGTGGATGCTTCCGAACGCTTCCTGGCGGCCCTGGACGGAGAAAGCGATCCGGAAAAGAAGCGCCGCATCATCGGAGGCCTGTTCATCGACGTTTTCTGGGATGCCGTGGGAGACGCGGAAATGCTCGCCCAGGGCACCCTGTACCCGGACGTGATCGAAAGCGCCTCCAACGCCAAATCCAAGGCCTCCGTCATCAAGACCCACCACAATCGCGTGGAACGCGTGCTGGAACTCCAAGCGCAGGGGAAAGTACTGGAACCCTTGGCGGAACTGTTCAAGGACGAGGTGCGGGAACTGGGCGCCTCCATGGGCATCCCGCATGATATTCTGTGGCGCCACCCCTTCCCCGGCCCCGGCCTGGCCGTGCGCTGCCCCGGCGTGGTCACCAAAGAACGCCTGGACATCATCCGGGAATGCGACGCCATCTTCATCGGCAACCTGAAGAAATACGGCTGGTACGACAAAGTCTGGCAAGCTTACGCCGGCCTCATCCCCGTAAAAACGGTGGGCGTGAAGGGAGACGAACGTTCCTATGAATGGGCCACCAACCTGCGCGCCATCGTGTCGGAAGACGCCATGACGGCGGACTGGGTGGAACTCCCCCCGGCCCTGCTGAGGGAAACCAGCAACCGCATCCTCAATGAAGTAAAGGGCATCAACCGCGTCCTTTACGACATCTCCACCAAACCCCCGGCTTCCATTGAGTGGGAATAATTTCGCAGAGGCACTTTCTCGGCTGTAGAGCCGTAAAAGTCTGATTTTTGCGAAGTTGTGCCAATGATTTGGCAACAAGAATTCATCATTCATAATTAAAGAGCTAACTGATTTTGATTAAATCAATTAGCTCTTTTTTGTTCTTACATGATATTAACATCCATTTGCGAAATAGCAATTAGCAGCCAGAACTTGATTGGCTAATTTATAACAAGCCTATTGAATATGCCCAGCTTGTTCTCGGTGGTGAATCTGACAGGTATGCCGAAGCATCGGCTGATGGATTAACACAACAACTAATAACTAATCACCATGCCGCTCGAGGAAGCATCACAGTTCCTGCGGGCGTTACCCATCGTCACAAAAAAGATACAAATTATCTTCCGAAATGGTATTGCTATTATTCGAGTTTTAGAATATAATATTATTAGTTACACATAGAGGTGCAATTATGGAATTTATGTCCGCAAGAGAAGCTGCTGATAAATGGGGGATTTCCCAAAGACGAGTTGCGGTTCTTTGCTCTGAGAGCCGAATAGACAATGCCATAATGGTCGGCAATATGTGGATTATACCGACTACTGCCAAAAAGCCGATTGATGCGAGAAGTATCCGCTATGTGCAGAGTAATGGCAAAAAAGTGAAACCTTTTTTGAAATGGGCAGGCGGCAAAGGTCAGCTCCTTTCAGAGATTGAAAAATATTATCCCTTTGCAGATGGAAAAATCACAAAATACGCCGAACCATTTGTCGGTGGCGGTGCCGTCTTGTTCGATATTTTAAGCAAATACGACTTGGATGAAGTTTATATCAGTGACATCAACGCCGAACTTGCCAATACCTATCTCATTATTCGAGACAATATTGATAAATTGATTGCGATGCTCACAGTGATGCAGAATGAATTTGTTCCGACGGACACCGAGCTCAGAAAAGCATACTACCTCACAAAGCGTGAGCGTTTTAATGATTTGAAGGTCAATGGAGACGAAACCATCAATATCGAAAAAGCAGCATTGATGATTTTCCTTAATAAAACCTGCTTCAACGGTCTGTTCCGTGTGAATAAAAAAGGACTTTTCAATGTTCCAATGGGCTCTTATAAAAATCCGATGATTTGTGATGAAGATAATCTTTGTGCGGTATCAGAGAAACTTCAGAACGTAACCATTGTATGCGGTGATTATAGAAAGTCAGCAGACTTCATTGATGAAAACACCTTTGTTTATTTCGACCCTCCTTATCGTCCTATCACCGATACTGCGAGTTTTACCGCATATACTGAAAACTTGTTTAACGATGAAGAACAGATAGAGCTTGCGAGATTTATTGATGATATGCATCAGAGAGGTGCAAAGATGGTTATCAGCAATTCTGATCCCAAGAACTCCAATACAGAAGATGATTTCTTTGACAATATCTATTCCTCTCATCGAATTAAGCGTGTTGAAGCGACTCGTATGATTAACTGTAACAGCAAAGCAAGAGGGAAAATTAAGGAATTGCTTATTAGCAATTTTTAAAGTGGGGGGACGACTATGAAAATTCGAGAAGGAACACAACGTATAGATAATGGGACCAAAAAGGCAATAATAGAATTTGTCTTTGACGATTATATCATTTATGTTTTTCAAGGTGCTTTGTCTCAATTCGACATTGTAATCAAGTACAAGAAGGACGGCATGCGAATTCGTACACCGAAGCATATTCATTGGGTAGTTGATATTCTCATGAAAATGCAAGGAAACGAAGTACTCACAAAACAGTATTTGGAAGCTATTCAAAATTGTTGGAACACCTATGTTCCCCTTACTAATAACAATTTTGATACTTTGAAAGTGTTAATAGAGAAGGGCGAGAACGAGATTAATATTGCACAGTATTTTCCGCTTAACACATTTGGCGAATATAATGTCGAATTTCTATATGTTTTAATGGAATTGTTGGCGGTACAAGAAAAAACAAATCGATCAGATGCGTATATGTTTGGTAATATCATCGAAGAATTGCTTGAAGCAGATAGGGACATCTTTAAGATTATCTCTACGGCAGGTTTCGGAGGAAGAAGGGGGTAATATGGCAAGAAATTTTAATTCATAGTTAGTCGGTTTCCGTGACAGTATTGCAGATTATGGTTATTATATTGATTTTGAAAAAGTCCATCGCAATGTTGATGGTATCAAGGTCGAGCTAAATATTCTCAATTCTCTTATCGGCTCTAAGAATATCAAGGATGATTTTAAGGCACTTATCAAAAAATATCCCGGAGTTTTAAAATGTATCCCTCTGCTCTTGGCGATTAGAGCAAACGAAATATACTGCCAGGACAAAAACAGCGGTTATTTGTATCAGTTCGACTTTGGAAAATATCCTCCGAACAGTAACGCCCATTATGAGCGTTACTCCTATTTTATGGAGCAGACAGGTCTGTTTGACTTGCTTTCAAATCACATCATAAACAATCTCGTTGACTATGTTACAGGCGTAGAAACAGGCTTGGATTCCAATGGTCGAAAAAATCGCGGCAGGCATTTGATGGAAGATTTGGTAGAAAGCTTCATTAAAAAAACTGACTTTGTAAAGGGTATAAACTACTTCAAAGAGATGTACATACATCAGATTACTGATAAATGGGGTATTGATATTTCTGCACTGGCGGAAGTAAGCTTAATGAAACTGTCCGTAGCTATAAAACGCTTGCTGCAGAGGCTGATACAATTGATGGATTTGCCTTTGTTTGGTTTACTGACGGTAAGGGCTGAACAAGCGCCCGTAATAACCTTGAAGAAACCTTTGACATGATGTATAACATATATAACATCAATGATTTGAAAAATGGTATTATCACATAGGTTTTCAAATAATGACCAAAAAAATCACAAAATGGGAGCCGGAAGATTTTGAGCTTGAAATGACCACACATTGGTCTTTCCCGAAACGTGGCGATTGGGCAACGCACGATGCAAAATGGCGTGGGAATTGGTCACCTTACATCCCTCGAAACATTATCCTTAGATATTCCCAGGAAGGAGATTTGGTGCTTGATCAGTTTGCAGGCGGTGGGACAACCCTGATTGAAGCGAAACTGCTCCGCAGAAATATCATCGGTGTCGACGTTAATGATGTAGCGCTCACAAGATGCCGTGAGAAAATTGATTTTGAACATGAGGGTGCTGACGGCAAGGTATACCTTCACAAAGGTGATGCCCGCCGTTTGGATTTCATTCCGAGTAGTAGCATTGACTTAATCTGCACACATCCGCCTTATGCTAATATTATTCAGTATAGTGAGGATATTGAGGCAGACTTATCTCATCTCAATATTAAGGACTTCTTGAAAGAAATGAAAACGGTAGCCCAAGAGAGCTGCCGTGTATTGAAAAAAGACAAGTTCTGCGCAGTGTTGATGGGCGATACCCGCCAGAAGGGACACATGATTCCGATGTCTTTTGATGTAATGCGTATTTTTGAGAATGCCGATTTTAGGCTGAAAGAGCTTATCATCAAAGAACAGCATAACTGTAAAGCTACGGGGTATTGGAAAACAAACAGCGTGAAGTATAATTTTTTACTAATTGCCCACGAGTATCTGTTTGTTTTCCGAAAGTAAGGTTTAGGCTAATCCAGACTCATAAAGTTCTTCAAAAAGCATTCTGCGGCCAGAATAGTTCCAATAAGCGCAATCTTGTTCCATAAACAACCATTTAATGGCTAAAAGAATGATTTGAATAGGATGTTCAGTGCCTTCAACATCGAGGAAATATGCGTTGATATGGGATAAATCAATGTCGTCACATTCGTAAATGGAAACAATGGCATCTCTGACAGCATCGTATTCATCGGGGCACTCATTTCTACAGCAAATCAAAGCTTCAAAGATGTCATTATGGCTGGGGTTGTTGTATCTCCTATTCTTTTTAAAGTACATGCCTTGCACGTTTACGGTGAAATCGAATCCCTTGTTAAGCTGAGTAGGACGCTTCAAAAAGATTCCATAATCGCCGTATGACTCAACATTGTACTGATAACGAGAGGCATCATCACCTCTGCCAATTCCTGCTTCTTCTTTCAAGAAACAGGAAATAAGATTTTGTCTCTTTTGAGAGCGATTACCGGACGGTAATCTATAATCACAAGTGTAAGTAGGCATAGTTTAATCCTCCAAAAACAGTTTGTATGTTTCAATTCCAAGCGCATCAGCGATGCGTTGGATGTTTTCAAGAGAAATGCTTCTGCGATAATATTCGATTGCGCTGATATAAGTCCGGTGCATACCGCATTTATCTGCAAAAGCCTCTTGAGATATACCCATTGCGGTTCTGTACTTCTTCAAGTTAGAACCAAAAACTTTTACAATATCTATAGCTGCAATCCTCCATAATATATATTATTTGAAGGATAATCCATTAGTAATGTATTAAGTTTTTCATATTGCTCTTTAATCAATGTTATATTATTATTCGAATCTTTACATGATGGATAAAAATCCATACGATAAAAAGTTTGTTTTTTATCATTATATTCGAATGTTTCTACTTTAATAATATTTAGTTTTTGAATATCATCAAACTTAACTATAGAGTCATAATTGCTTAATGGCGGATTCAAGTCTTTGACATGATTTGGTATTCCAATATTCATAATGTATTAATTTTTTTGTTTATACATTCAGTAATTTCAACGGGATCAACCCCAAGTACCTGACAAATCAATAGGACTTCTGTAAATGTTAGATACCTTTCACCGGACTCATATTTGGAAACAAATGTCCGAGTGTTATCCAACAGTAAAGAGAGTTTGAGTTGGGAATATCCCTTCTCCATCCGCTTTTGTCGCAGAAGCGTTCTGAGTGTTTCTTCAGGAACACTGCTACGATCTCTTTTCATTACCGCAGTATAGCGGAATTTTTAAATCCCCCAAATTAGGGGATTTGTTGTTTACAGGTGTCATAGTTCTTGTTATCTATATGACCGAATCTCCCAAAATGGGGGGGGGATAACAATGAATAAGAACTATGAAGACATTATTACTTGGAACAGTCCTGACATCCTTGGCACTGCTTACCTCATGCAGCAAGTCATCATCCAATGGAGATGGAAACAATTCAAAAGCCCCATTAACGCTAGAAGGAAAAACTCTTACAGGAGGCATGTATGTAGACTATCAGGAAGGTGATGGTTGGGAATTGGAGGCAAGGGATTTTGTCTTTAGTACCGGAACCGTTACATTTTGCGCAGTCGAATATGATGCCAATGACCATGAGACAACCTTTTTGTCTAAATTATTCAGATGAAAAAGAAATGACGGAAATATTTTAAAATAATATTGTTAGTCAAGTATATAGGTCTCCTATTTTAATATCCTTGGTGAATCAAAAGACGAAACTATCGAAGATTCTTTCTTGACAATAGAAGAAAAAATAATATGTTAGAGCTTATTAAGTTGGATAAATGATAGATCACACAGTATTTCAGATGATTTGTATATTGTTAGCTATGCAGATTCGATAGACCAGTATAAACAAATATTCAAAGAAGTTTTTGTTAAAATGGGGCATGGAGCTCACTATAAAATGATGATGGGAGAAGCATAAAAAGTCTCTTCAACGATGTGTTTCGCGGCAACGTTTTGGCAACAAAAAATCAGATAACCGAAACTATCTGAATAATGAAAGCGATACAAATAATCCGAGTCAAATCTCATAAACAAAACTGTTTAAGATTTTCTTACAGGGAATGAGTGGGAGTAAAGCTTCCGCACCCTGTTGACGGCCGTTCAGAAGGGTGCCTCCGCTCCTCCTCTCCGGTAACAAAAATCAAGAAAGGAGAAAATAATGACTGAACTGGAAAAATGTATGGCGGGCGAATGGTATGACTGCCATGACAAGGTGTTTCTGGAATTCAAGAACAAGACGCACCGGCTCCTGATGAAATACAATTCCCTGCCTTACGACCATAAGGAGGAAAAGCGGCAGGTGCTGCAGGAAATGCTGGGCAGCATCGGCGCCAAGGTCTCCATCGGTCATTCCTTCATCTGCGATTACGGCCGCAACATCCATATCGGGAACAACGTCACCGTCAATACGGGCTGCACGTTCGTGGACTGCAACAGGATCACCATCGGCAACAATGTGCTGATCGCCCCCAACGTACAGATTTACACCGCTACGCACCCCATTGATCTGAATGAGCGCCTTACTCCCGTGGAAACGGATGAAGGAATTGAATACATCCGCCATACCTACGCTCTTCCGGTAACGATAGAAGACGGCTGCTGGATTGGCGGCGGCGTCATTATCCTGCCCGGCATTACCATCGGAAAAGGAAGCGTCATCGGAGCCGGCAGCGTGGTCACCAAAAATATTCCTCCCGACAGCCTGGCGGCGGGGAACCCCTGCAAGGTTATTCGTAAAATCAACGGAAGTCGGGAACAATGATCAAGCTGATCGCTTTTGATCTGGACGGAACCATAGGGGACACGGTCCCCATGTGCATCAGGGCATTTGAAAAAGCGGTTTCTCCCTACGCCGGCCACACGCTGAGCGAACGGGAAATCACGCAGACTTTCGGCCTGAATGAAGTAGGAATGATCAAGAAAGTCACCGGAGAAAAATGGCGGGAAGCTCTCCATGATTTCTACCCGGTTTATGAAAAAATGCATCAATCATGCCCGGCTCCGTATGAAGGCATACGCGAATTGATAGAAACCCTGCACAAGGCTGGCGTGTTTGTCGCCCTGATTACCGGGAAGGGAGACAAAAGCTGCCGCATTACGCTTGAGCAATTCGGCATGCAAGATTTGTTCTGTTCCGTCAAAACCGGAGCGGAAGACAGGCCCAACAAGGCAGAAGCTATTGAAGAGCTTCTGCACGACTTCTGTTTGAACAAAGATGAATTTTACTATATCGGGGATGCGGTTTCAGATGTGGCCGCCTGCAAAAAAGCGGGAGTGACCTGCCTGTCCGCCGCCTGGGCAACGACCGCAGACATCAGCGGATTGAAAAAAGCCAATCCCTCAAAGGTTTTTCCCAGCATCAAGGAATTGACATTATTCCTGTCCATTGAGAAATAATTAGAAGATCCTCCTCACTTGGATAAGGAAAAACATGATGGAAAAATTTCAAAAACTGGCCCTTCTGATTGATGCTGAAAACGTCGCTCTGGATAAGCTTGAAAGCGTCATTCAGGAAATATCTGCATATGGCCGTATCGTGATTCAAAGAGCCTATGGCGACTGGAGCAAGGAAAGTTTAAAAAACTGGAAAGACTCGCTAAACCGGTTTGGCATAAAAGCGGAGCAACAATTTAATTATACTCCCCAAAAAAACTCGACGGATATGGCGTTGACTATTGACGCCTTGGATTTATTGCATCAGTCATCTTACGATGCCCTCGCCATTGTTTCGAGCGACTGTGATTTCACTCCCGTTTCCCTATATGTCAGAGAACATGGTATTTATGTAATTGGTATCGGAGAGAAGAAAACTCCAGAGGCTTTTAAAAAAAGCTGCAATGAATTTATTTTATTAAAAACTGCTGACTCTAAAATAGATAATACACTACAAAATAAGCCTTCCCAATCTGGATCAGAAAAACGAAAAAAATCCCTGAATCTATTCATAAATTACTTAAGGAGGCATTTGAAACGCACAAAAAAGAAGGATGGGTAGCCTTATCTCGGGCATCATCTTATATTAAAGATAAACAACCTGATTTTTCTTTAAAAGAATACTATTCCAAATTTTATAAACTCATTCAGGATTTTCCGGAAAAATACAAACTTGAAAAATCGCATACAAAATATCAATGCAAATAAAATTATAGAGTTATCTTCTATAACAATATTCACCTGATTCCATCTTGGAACAGGAAATAAATTCCTGTTTTTTATACGCTCATTTAACGCAAAAACAATTCTTTCCGCCATGGATACCGGTGCCGTCATCCTCACCACCTTTCTCTCCACCATTCCCGTTTATCTTTTCTTTGCCACGGGTTTCTATCTGCGCCACAAGCAAGTCATCCAGGCAGACCATGACGCGCCCATCATGCGCATCGCGATGGATGTGGCCTACCCCTGCCTCGTCTTCCACAGTATCATGAAGTACATGGTGCTCTCCGGAAATGAGACGCTCAGCAGCGTTTCCTTTTCCCTCCAGGCCATTGCAGCCGGGGCCTTGGAACTTCTGCTGGGCATCACGGCCGCATGGCTGGTCGCGAAAATGCTGCGCATGCGCATCGGCACGGGCCTGCGCACGTTCACCCTGACGGCGGGAGTGCAGAACTACGCTTTTTTCGTCATTCCCATCATCCAGATGCTGTTTACCGCCGGCAACGACCCCACGCTGGGCGTCCTTTTCGTCCACAATGTAGGGTGTGAGCTGGTCGTCTGGAGCATCGGCGTCATCATTATCGCAGGCGGTCCGGGCAACCTGAACATGGGCGTCTTTTTCCGCGGGCCCCTGCTGGCCGTCATCGTGGGACTGGCGCTCGCCTGGTCCGGCCTGGGAACCTATGTAGCCCAACCGCCCCTGATGAAGACTTTTGAAATGATCGGCAACTGTGCCACGCCCCTGTGCCTGATCCTGTTCGGATGTTCCATGCGGGATTTATGGCATAACATGAAGTGGGAACCCAAACCAATCATCTGCGGCCTGCTGACGCGGCTGGGGCTGGCCCCTGCACTGCTGCTCCTGATGGCTTATTTCCTTCCGGTGGACGATTATATCAAGCGCGTCATCATCATCCAGGCGGCCATTCCCTCTGCCGTCATTCCGGTCATTCTGGCCAAACGTTTCGGAGGCCATCCGGACCTGGGCACTCAAATCCTGCTGACAACGACGGTGGCTTCCTTCCTCACACTGCCCTGCTGGCTGGCTCTTGGTTCCACCTTGGTCGTACCATTGTATTAACGGGATAATGGCGACATCAATCCCCGGATGACCTGGAACAGCCCGCTCGCCCAACATCTTCCGCTTTTCCAGAGGAGATTCTATTCCCGGTATCCCGCCCCTTGATGGAAATAAAACCAGTCCGCAGGATTCGGCGGCGGAACAATTTCCCTGCCGAAATATCCGCATCCTTTCCGCCTCCATACTGCATTCCATGCTGAATGCTTCCCTACCTTTGGGTTGACTCCCCAGTCGGATATGTATTGAATGGATTCATGAAATTTCCTGCTCCTCTCTGCGCCGCCCTGCTGCCGGTCCTGTTTTCCTGCGCGGAGCAGGTTTCCCGGATTGAACACGTTCGGGAGGTGCCCTTAAAAACCACGGTGGTTCCTGCGGAAGACGTAGGCATGCACCGCACTCAGGCCACCTATCTGCTGCATGGCGCCGTCTCCCAGCAACAGCGCCTTCAGCGTCTGGGTCAATACTACTTCGTCACATGGAACGATGCCAATCCGGAACAGGCGGCAACCCTGGTCATGATGTACCGCCAGGGAAAGACAGGTTCAACCGTCCTGACAAAATCCATTTCCTATCCGGCCGGGAGAAAAGGCGGCACGCAAAACTCCGTTTTCGAATTCATCGGGGATGAGGCCAGAGAAAAAGGGGAAATCCTCGCATGGAAGCTCGTCCTGAAGGATAACCGCGGCAAAACGATTTCCGAACGCCATTCTTATCTGTGGGGGGACGATCATTGACTCTTCGGCAAAAACACCGAAGAGCCAGTAAAATCAGCCGGATATGAAGGATGAGACCTGTAGTTTCCGGCAGTCTCGCCAGCCAAGGCATGGCCGCGCCAGCCTCCAACTTCGTTAATAATCCTCCGGAATATGGGCACGCTTACGCTTCCTGCCGTTTGGCACGGCGTTTGCGGACAGCGGCGGCAAGGGTTTCCAGCACTTCCACTGTCGTCTCCCACCCAATGCATTGGTCCGTGATGCTCTTGCCGTACACCAGGTCGGAACTCAACGGCTGGGCTCCTTCCACAATGTTGCTTTCAATCATCACGGCAACAACCTGTTCGGACCCGCTGGATATCTGTTCCGCGATATTGGCGGCCACAGCCGGCTGTTTGCGATAATCCTTGCAACTGTTTCCGTGGGAGCAGTCTATCATGATGCGGTTATTGATGCCGGCCTTCTGCAAGGCTTCTTCCGCTTCCTTTACATGATCTTCATCAAAGTTCGGCCCCAAGGAGGAACCGCGCAGGATCAGGTGGCAGGATTTATTGCCCGTAGTGGAAACAATGGCGGAAACTCCCTGCTTGGTCACGGAAAGGAAGCAGTGCGGACAGGAGGAAGAAACAATGGCGTCCACAGCGATTTGCAGGCTGCCGCTGGTGCCATTCTTGAATCCCACAGGCATGGAAAGCCCGGAAGCCAGTTCACGGTGTACCTGGCTTTCCGTGGTACGCGCGCCGATGGCGCCCCACGTGATCAGGTCCGCAATGTACTGCGGCGTGATGGTGTCCAGGAACTCGGTAGCTGCGGGCACTCCCATATCCCCCAGGCGCAGCAGCAGCCCGCGGGCCATGTGGAGGCCGCGGTTGATGTCAAAGGTATGGTTCATGAACGGGTCGTTGATGAGGCCCTTCCAGCCCACGGTGGTGCGGGGCTTTTCAAAATACACGCGCATGATGATCACCAGGTCCTTTTCAAAGCGCGCCATTTGTTCCTTCAGGCGGGAGGCATAATCCACGGCAGCCTGGGGATCATGGATGGAGCATGGCCCCACCACCACCAGCAGGCGGTCGTCGTGGCCGGAAATGATGTTCTCCGCATTCTTGCGGGTCGTAGCCACCATTTTGGCAATCTCCGTGGTTGCCGGATAATCCTTGATTAAAATGGCGGGGGAAATCAGGGGCTCAATGTCTTGAATGCGTATGTCGTCTGTTTTGAACCAGTTCATGTCTGGGGCTTATTGAGAGGTTTTTGAGAGAAGTTGAAAAGAAAAAAATACGGTTTGCGGGCTTTATGCCTGAATATACCGCGGGGCCTCACGGCCATAAGCCGGAAGCCCCGCAAAATGAAGCGGCCACGCCTCCCGACAAGAGGCGCCGTCATGCATTACCAGGAAGTCACATTGTCTTCCGTCAATTCCGGATTGTTGATATGGCCGTCCGCCGTGCTGCCCTGCTTGTCCTTGCCGGTGCTGTAAACGGCCACGTTCTTGGTCACCATCCGGGAACCTACCTGGACACGGGGAGTACGGTCGTCAGGGTTGGCATTCAAAACAATGTAATAGGGAGATTCCCAGGGATCCATCAGGCCCACACGGCCGCGGCTTTCAAAAAACAGGCCGGGAGCACCTTCCACATCCGTAGTCGTCGTATTGAAATAAGCCGTTTTCTTGGGGTTCAGCTTTCTGTCCTCATCCGCCCGGTCCATATAATTGGTCAGGATGCTCATGATGCGGCTATCATCGTCCACGGCGGTTGTCACGTAATACTGTCCGTCCTTGTGGGCCTGCTTGGTCATTTCCCGGCCGCTCCAAGCCACGGGAACGCGGCCGTTGTCCAGCATGTAATTTTCCACAGCCGTCTGCAGGCCGTTGCAGTCGCTCCGCGCCGTGGTAACCTTGGATTTTTCCATCACGCCGTTCACCACCGTCATGGCGATGCCGGCCAGCGTCAGGATAATGGCGATCACCACAAGCAATTCAATTAACGTGAATCCCTTGGATTTACGGTTCAAAAAAGGTGTCTTCATACTTTGCCAAGAGTAGCGCAATTACGGTTCAGGGCAAGCGGAAAACAACCGGTGCCGCCAATTTCAAAGCCTGTTCCCGGAACGGCAGCAGACGGAATAACCCCGGTGCACAAACAACCCCGGCGCCTTCTGGCAGCCGGGGTGTTTAAAAAGAATGCTCCTTTAGTTGGAGGGGATAGGGGTTTCTGTGGAAGCAGGGGCCGGGGCTTCGGGCACGGAGGGAGCCGGAGCCTGAGAAGAAGCGGCTTCCGCCTCAGCGGCGCGCCTGCGCAGCTCCTCCTGCTGGAGTTCTTCCGGCGTCTTGGCGGGAACAGAGGCTTCCTGCCTGGCGGCAGCCTTCATCATTTCCGGGTTCAACAGGCTTTCCGAACTCTTAACGTGCTGCCGGTTGATCAGCATGCCCAGCCCCAGGCAAAGGACCATGAACGCGGTTCCGAAGTACACCGTGGCTTTTTTCAGCACATCCGTCGTCCGGGCGCCAAAGGCCTGGTCCGTAATGGCTGCGCCAAAGGCGGCTCCCAGCCCTTCCTGCTTGGGCCTCTGCATAAGCACTACGCCCAGAAGGAGAAGTGATACAATCACCAAAACGGCAAAAAGCAACTGAATGCTGATATTGAGTGAATCTGCTAAAAAAAGGTTCATGAGCGCGGGGAGTATGTGTGAATTCGAACGGTTTGTAAAGTCTAGGAAATGATTTCGTTATGCTCGTTGCAGACGATTTTCTTGGGGATGATGGGCTTGTCCGACAAGGCAAAACTCATAATGACCACCCGTTCGCCCGTCTTGATTAAATGGGCCGCACCGCCGTTCATGATGATGTTCCCCGTGCCGGCAGGCCCCTGGAGAGCATATGTTTCCAGACGGTTCCCGGACGTGACGGACGCCACGAGAACTTTTTCCCCGGGCCACAAATCCACAGCGGCCATCAGATCGGCAGGAATTTCAATACTGCCTTCATATTGAACATCACCACGGGTAATCATGGCGCGATGAATTTTTGATTTTAACTGCTCAACCAACATGACGTTCGAACAACAAACCCCCGATCGCCCCTCCGGTCAAGCCGTCATCCTCCATTTTACGGTTTTCTGTGTCTTACTCCCCCTCCTCCAGCGCTTCCGCGGCATGGGCGGCATCCCGGGCAAGCTGGCTTTTCAATTCTTCCAAAGAAGGGAATTTGATTTCCGGCCTTAGGAAACGGACCGGTTCCACTTCCATCTCCCGCCCGTAAATATCCCCCGGGTGGCCGAATAAATGCGTTTCCAGCAAAAGTTCCCCCGTCTCACCTTCCACGGTGGGGCGCACCCCCAGATTGGCTACGCCTCCGTATTTTTTGCCGGCCACCCGGGCGCGCACGGCGTAAACGCCATGGGGAGGCTGCAACCCGCAACCGGGTCTCATATTGGCCGTGGGGTAGTCCAGCAGGCGCCCCAGTTGGCGCCCGTGAATCACCGGCCCCTTCCAGCGGTAGGGACGGCCAAGCATGCCGGCAGCCTGTAAAAAATCCGCCGCGCGCACGGCTTCGCGAATCCGGGTGCTGCTTATGCGCTCCCCGTCCTGCAGAATAGAAGGAACGGCCGTCACCCGGAACCCGTAACGGCAGGACAGCAGGCGCAGGGTTTCTACATTCCCTGCCCTGCCGCGGCCAAAATGCCAGTCCTCTCCCACGGCAATCTGAGCCACCAGGCAGGAGGAACAAAGTTCCCCGATAAACTCTTCCGGGCTCATGGACGCCAGCCTAGAAGAAAATTCCAGCGACAGCACTGCCTTCACTCCCAACTCTTTCATCAAGGAAAATTTTTCAGCATCTTCCCCCATGATGGCGGGCGGCACGCTTTCCGGCCTCACCCGGGCCAGCGGATGAGTGCGGAATGTCAGCACGGCGGGAATTCCTCCGTCAAGAGCAGCCCCTTTCACCGCCGCGGCAATCACTCCGGCGTGTCCCAGATGCACCCCGTCAAACATCCCCATGGCCCAGTGTACGGGGGCGGCAAGGCTTTTCAATCCCTTGAATTCCCGGTAAATGACCATATGCTACCCGGCAATCAGAATATCCGCCAGCTCCTTCAGGGAAAGCATAGCCCGGAACAGTTCCTCCCTGGGCGCGGTTTTCAGGGTGTCCACCGTAATGGCGCGGTCCAGCGTAAAAGAACCGGACCTGGTGCGCCGGAGGGCGCTCAAATGCGCTCCGCAGCCCAATGCCTTTCCAATATCATAAGCATAGGATCGCACATAAAAACCTTTGGAACATTGAACGGTAAAATCCACTTCTGGAATGGCCACGCGTGAAATTCCGTGGCCAAACACTTCCACAGGCCGCGGCTCCCGCACAATTTCCTGACCTTTCCGGGCCAGTTTGTACAGCGGCACCCCGTCCTTTTTGATGGCGGAAACCATCGGAGGAATTTGTTCAAAAGCTCCGTCAAACCGGTCAAACGCTTCACGCACGGCCTGTTCCGTCACTCCGTCTACGGAATACTCCGCCACTATTTCTCCCATGGCATCTTGAGAGGAAGTCTCCACGCCCAGCATAAGGGTTCCGGCGTATTCCTTGTGTTCGCACATCAACTTGTCCTGAAGCTTGGTCGCCTTCCCTACCACCAGCATCAGCAATCCCGTAGCCATGGGATCCAGCGTGCCGCAATGGCCTATTTTCTTAATTCCCAGGGAACGGCGCGCAATTGCCACCACATCGTGGGAAGTCATGTCCCGCGCCTTGTCAATCAACAGGACGCCCGAAGGAACCTGGATGGAATCTGAAACATTCATGAAATTTTCTGTCGGATCACGCGTTCCACTTCTTCCCGCATGGCCTTCAGGATAGTAAGGCGCACTTCTTCAATAGGCCCCCGGATACGCACTCCGGCGGCCATGGAATGGCCGCCGCCGCCGAAACGGGAGGCCAGCTCCGCGACGGATATTTCAGGCGTCTTGGATCTCAGGGAAATACGGATGCGGGGATCGTCCTCCGTTTCTTCCAGATAAGCGGCCAGCCAGACTCCCTGCACGGAACGCAGGAGGTCAATCAGGCCTTCCGTATCTTCCGGACGGCTTCCAATCCGGGCTTTTGCCTCATTCGTCAGGCAAAACGTGCAAATCCTGCCGTCCGGCGTCAGCTTCATTCCGTTCAGCGCCTCACGCATCAACTGCATTTTCACCCACGGCTTTTCCTGGTAAAGCTGGCGGTTGATGTCCTGGACGTCAACGCCCATCCGGATCAAATCCGCAGCCAGTTCCATGACGGCCGCCGTCGTCATCTGGTACTGGAAAGACCCCGTATCCGTGCTGACGGCCACGTAAAGGGCGTCTCGCATCACCGGAGTGACGGGAACGCCCAGATACTTGAAAAAGTAATATAAAATCGCCCCCGTGGCGCATTCGTCCGGCAAAACGCACTGAACGTCTCCAAACAGTTCGTTCGTCCGATGGTGATCGATGTTCGCCCACACCTTCACTCCCGCCAAAGCCTCCAGGCTGCGTTCTCCCAGCCTCTTGAGCGCGCCGTTATCCACGGAAATGGCTACTTCCACATCCACCGGCTCATCAGGCGTGGGAATAATATTTTCCACACCCGGCATAAAGGCCAGATTGGAAGGCACCCCGTCCTCGTTCATCATCACCACCTTCTTTCCCATTTGCTTCAGGGCTTCCCCCAAAGCCAGCGTGGAGCCGATAGCGTCGCCGTCCGGATGAACATGCGCAATTACCGCAAAACTGCCGTGGCTGCGGATCAGATCCGCCAAAGGCGCGAATTGGGGACAATGTTTCCAATCTTCCATATGCACTGCCGTGTTTTTATAGAAAAAGCCGCACCTGGACAATCACCAAGTGCGGCTTGAAAAGTCGTACTTAATCCCGGAAGAGGATTACTTCTTGGACTTCATAACCACCGGAGCCACATCCACAGCGGGCTGGTTCAGGTCATTGAACTTGGGCAGGGGGGTCAGGGGCGGAGCACCCTGATCCTGGCAGCAGCAGGAAGCCATGATGCTCGCCGCAAAAGCGGCAAGAGCCATAACGGTAATCTTCTTCATATGCGTGGTTAAATGATGGGTGATAAAGGATATGGAAATATCTTGGAGCATAAAAGCATACCATGCGGGCGCCCGTCAATCAAATTTGCGAAAATCTCCCAAGGAGACGCCTTTCCCAAAATGGCAAGACGCATAAATCGCTCGCCCGGGGTTATCTGTAATTATAATCTCTGCCAAGCTGTATCCTTTTCATGCCCTTTTCCGTCAAAATACTCCGGTTTTTCGGCATTCTCCTGCTGAGCCTCTGCGCGCTCGGCGTGGCCGGCATGACCTGGGCGTACCTGGTAGAACCCAATCTTCTGTTTGTCAGGAAAGTGGACTACCGTGTCCCCCAGTGGAAAGGGAAGGGAACACCCGTTAAAGTCGTTATTGCCGGCGATTTGCACCTGATGCCCACCGCGTTTGATGAAGTGAGGGCCCTGCGCTATATTCAGAGGATCATGCGGCTCCGGCCGGACCTGATTCTGCTGGTTGGAGACTATGCCCGGGGAAGCAGCGAAAACGCCAGCATGGATCCCGCCACGGCCGCCCGGCTGCTGAAAGGCCTGACGGCTCCCTGCGGGGTCTTCGCTATCCAGGGAAACCATGATTTCACCTTCGGCTGGAACAACTGGAGCAGGGAACTGAAACAGGCGGGAATCACCGTGCTGGAAGACCAGAGCTCTCTTGTCACGTTCAAGGACGGAAGGCAGCTCCAGCTTTCCGGAATATTGGATACGACGCGCAATGTCAGAAAACGGCTGCCCAAACGCCAGTCGCCGGACATCCCCCATTTCCTGCTTTCCCACCGTCCGGAAACGGACCACATACTTTCCCATGGAGACGTGGACATCGTCATCAGCGGGCACACCCACGGTGGCCAGGTTTGCCTTCCTTTCGGCCTCCTGCGGTTTGAAGCCAGCCCGGACCATGCCCTACCCTACACCTATCCCTGGCATATCTCCGGCGGCAATACCTACCTGATCACCAAGGGACTGGGGACAAGCACACTCCCCCTCCGCTTCAACTGCCCGCCGGAAATCTATCTGCTGGAACTGCATTGACCCATTCCTCCCGTTAAAAATGCAGTCCCTTCCTTCCCGGTTCCCTCCCCCTCCGCTCCACGCCGGCGGCAATCCATAAGGAAAACGGAAAAGAACGGCCGGGTTCCATAGTTTCAAAGGAGCCGGTTATCAAACCCTTCCTTCAGCCTTAAAATCTTTCTGGCCGTCATCCGGTAAACAGGCCGGTAAAGGTGCTTTTTCAAGACGGCCGGGAGCGTTCTTCCGGGCAGCGGACCGCGCAGCAGCCCGGCTTCACGCATAACCCGTTCGTAACGTTCCCCTTCATAACGCCAATTATACCGCCAGGGCTTGTGTACTCCCTGGTAATGAAGAATGCCCGGTTCCAAAGCCGCTTCCACCGCCTGGCGCGGCGTGACGCCGCGCCAGAACTGTTCCCGGGGATCGTTTTTCAAAATGCGGCGCGTCAAGCCGTCATGCCAGTTCCAGCGCGGGTGCAGAGGCACAGTCAGCTCGCACAGGGCTCCGTTCAAGGCATCCTGGTCCGGACATGTCAGCCTGTCCCGGTGAGTGACGGCATAATCCAGCACAGCCCTGACCAGATTCCTCTCCCGGAAGACATCCACATTCATCAGCAGCACGCCGGAATTGAAATATCCCGTGCAGGTCAGTGGCATCTCAAGACGTTCGTTAAAATGGGAACCGGGTCTGGAAAAATTCTCAAACACCACCCCTACTGCTTTTCCGTCCATATTCGTCCGGAACAGCTCCGTCAAATCCCGGCAAACCAGAACGTCAATGTCCAGATACAGAATATTGCCCCGCTCTTCCTTCAATAATTCCGGAATGAACACGCGTCCCCAGGCTGGCACCGGCCATTGTTCCGTATGGGGGAAGTCGTGCTCTTCCAAAATGCCGGAAACGTCTATGAACTCCAGACGGCAATCGAACGGAGCGGCCAGCCGCTCCACGCTCGCCCGGTTCTCTCCGTCAATGCCGTCGGAAAGAACGTAAATTTTGTAAAAAGTCTCCGGACCGGCAGTATTCAGCAAAGAAAAGACAGTAACGCTCAAAGGCAGAATGCCCCTGTTGTCACTGGCCAAGACGACGGCAAATTCATTCTTTTTCATCGGATTATTCATTCGGGTGATGTCAGCGGCGCAGCAACCGGGCTCCCGCCTTGCGCATTTTCTTCCAGTAATAGGAAAAGTCCAAGCCGGATTTTCCGCCCATCCAGGCTTTCAGCAATTTTCCTTCCCGGCGGGACAGGCAGGCATCATCCTCTGCGGGACGGTACAGATTTTCCTGACGGAGCATATCAGTCACCTTCCGGGTAACCTCCTTTTGGACGGCATGAGGGGCATATTTGCGGATGTTCCTCACGCCCATTACCAGCATTTTCAAAAATGCCGTCCTGTATTCCTCAAGAATCCCGGCTTCTTTCCATTCCTTCAGCACCAGTTCCGCCACCGTCAGGTAATCCAGCGACTGGAGGGAACTGCCGGACGCAAAACCGCTGGTAATGGATCCGGCCCGCTTGCGGTAAACGTAAGCCGCCCTGCTGACGACGCAAACCCTCCTGCACCATGGAAAAACGGCGTAATGGAAATACAGGTCTTCACAGGCAACGCCCTCGGGGAACCGGATGCCATGCTTTTCCACAATGGAACGCCTGATCATCATGCCGCCCGCTCCATGATGTATTTTCCCAATGGTCTCCGGAGTGCAGGGAAGCCACCCTTTTTCCGGAGGGGCCATGTCCTCCGGCAGAAACCGATCCTCCCGGTCGGGGGCGGACTCGTAATAATACCGGAACCCGCATGCCAGCCTGTCGGCATCCAGCGCCTTCGCACGGCGGTACATCTCCTCCAGCAAATCCGTTTCCAGCCAGTCGTCGGAATCCACCAGAAACAGATATTCTCCCACAGCATGGCTCATCGCCAGATTCCGGGAGCGGGATAAGCCGCCGTTTTCCGGAGCCTGCACGACCTTCACCCGCGGGTCCCGCTCCGCGAATTCCCGCAGAATGGACAGGGAACCGTCCGTGGAAGCGTCATCCACGCAAACTATTTCCAGCTCACGGAGCGTCTGTGAGCAAATGCTTTCCAGGCACTGGGCCAGGTACGGCTCCACATTGTAAACCGGAACCAGCACGGAAATGTTCACGGGAGCCGTCATGAGCCATGCGGAGAATCTGCCGCCCTTATTTGTTCAAATCCTTCCTGCGGCGGCAGAAAGGGCTCCAGCGCGGACCATACCTGGTCCACTGTAATTTCCTCAATGGCGCCGGGGGAAACCAGGTTGGAAATGCACCGGGCAGTAATGGCGGAATTGCGCGTCCGGTGGCAGAAAATGGCGGTCACGGGCACCCCGGCATAGGCACACATATGTGTAGGCCCCGTATCATTGCCTACACAAGCCAGGGAACGCAAAGCCATCTGGGGAATATCCATCAGGGAAGACTTGCCCAGAAAACTGACAGCCAGGGGAGAGCTGGCGGCAATGGCCTCCACTTCCGCAGCCTCCGCCCGGGTGCCGATGACAACGGAGGACACGCCCCGCGCCGCCAGGCGTTTCGCCAGGGCACAGAAATTTTCCACGGGCCAGCGCTTGTAGGGATGGTTGGGGGAACAGCCCGGAATCATCATCACATAACGTTCCGGAAGCTCGTCAAAATGCAGCCCCTCCCCGTGCATGAAAGAAAGATCCGTCAGAACGCGTTCCAAACGGAACGGCTCCCGTACCACCTTCCCCCACCGGAAGGATTTCTTCTTCAGCAATTTGCGCCGTTCTCCGGAATTGCAGGCCACCCAGTCCATGTCATGGTTCAGCAGGAAGCGCACGGCGGGATAATAGCGTTTCCTGGTGCGGGAAGATTCCTGAAGATCGTACACCACATCAAAATTCCCTTTCACAATGGAACGGACGGCTCTCCAGGTGGCGCCCAGCTTCCAGTAAGGCAGGCGATTATCCACAATAAAATCGTCAAACACTCCGAGCTGCTCCGCCATGGGAACAAACATTCCCATGGTCATCAGGGTGATATGCGCCTCCGGATGAAGTTCGCGGAGCCGCTTCATCGTCCCCATGGCGAGCACCACATCGCCAAGGGCTCCATGCTTGATGATCAGAATGCGCTGTGCAGGCATGGGAGAAAAAAGGAATGCGGGTTAAACGTAACTGTCTTCCCTGTCCAGATACTCCTGCACGTATCGGCGCACGCCATCCTCCAAGGAAGTCATGGGCGCTGCATAACCGGCAGCGCGCAGCCTGGAAAGGTCCGCCTGCGTATAATACTGATATTTCCCCCTGAGCTCTTCAGGCATCTCCCGGTAGGCAATCTTTTCCTGAAGGCCCAGCGCATGGAATGCCGCCTTCGCCAGATCGTGGAAAGAACGTGCCTTCCCGGAACCTACGTTGAACAGGCCACTCACCTCCGGATGCTCCAGCAGCCAAAGCACCACATCTACGCAGTCGCCCACCCACACGAAATCCCGGAGCTGCCATCCGTCACGGTAGTCGGGATGGTAAGATTTGAACAGCTTCACCGTTTCATTGGCCTTCACCTGGGGGAATATATGGGCCACCACGCTTTTCTGCCCGCCCTTATGGTATTCATTAGGGCCGTACACGTTGAAAAATTTAAGCCCGGCGTATTGGGGGGGAACCGGACGCCCTTCTTTCACTTCCCGGGCCACTTTACGGTCAAACAGGGCCTTGCTCCAGCCGTATGCGTTCAGGGGGCGCAGCGCGTTGACGTGCTCCAGGGAGGCGTCATCGTCAAACCCCATGGAACCGTCCCCGTACGTGGCTGCGGAGGAAGCGTAAATAAACCGTTTGCCGTACAGGGAACAAAACTCCCACAAATGCCAGCTCAGCGTGAAATTCGTCCGGATAATCAAATCGGCGTCCGTCTCCGTGGTGGCGGAAATGGCCCCCATGTGAATGACCGCCTCCACCTCATCCGCATGCGCCTTCATATAATCAAGCATGCCTTCCGGAGAAACCACGGCGCACAGCTCTCTCTTGGCAATGTTCCTCCACTTGTCGGAAGAGCCCAGCTCGTCCACCACCACAAGATCCTTTTTACCGGCTTTTTCCAGAGCGGCGACAATGTTTGAGCCGATAAACCCGGCCCCACCCGTGACAATAATCATAAGAGAAGAATCAATGAAAAAGTTGTACGGCCTTTTGTACCACATCCACCCGTCCCTAGGCAACTGCCATTTGAGGCGTTCCCCGGCTCCCAATTTTCAACGAATTTACAATCCGGACACTCCAAACCCTGACCGTTCCATGCGGAAAACCATTGGAACGCAATCCCCGCGCAGCCTGCGGAGGATGCGCCCCTCAAATCCTCTTTTCATACTGGCAACGTTAAAAAATTTCGGTAAGACCTGTCTTGCAAAAATTATCATTGACCACGGATTGTAAATCCGTTACACACATTCCCACCCCTATGATCCCCGATGTTTCCATCATTGTTCCCTGCTACAATGTAGCCGCCTACGTGGACAGCTGCCTGGATAGCCTGGTACGCCAGACTCTCCGGAACATTGAAATTATCTGCATCAACGACGGCTCCACGGATGAGACCTGGATACATCTGCTGCGCTGGAAAGAAAAGGACAGCAGAATCATCCTTCTGAACCAGCGGAACGCGGGCGTTTCCGCAGCAAGGAATGCAGGGCTGGATGCCGCCCGCGGCCTTTATGTCGGCTTTGCGGATCCGGACGACTACATGGATCCGGAAATGTATTCCCGCCTTTTTTCGGCGGCTCTGGAATATGACGCAGACATTGTGGAATGCGGAAACCATGTTTTTGAAGACTCGTCAGACCGGCTTATCGAAGCCAAAAGAAGATCACCCTCCCGGCATTTTGAAGAGAACGCCTCTCCGGCCAGCTTCTTCCGGGATTCCATCTGGGGGAAAATGGATATCTGCGTGTGGAGCAAACTGTTCCGGAAAAGCATGCTGGACGCCCACCGCCTCCGCTTCAACGTACATCTGAAATCCGGTGCAGAGGATGAAACCTTCCGGCTGATGGCCGTTCCCCACGCCTCCCGCCTCCTGTTCATTCCCGACTGCCTGTATTATTACCGCCTTATGCGCAACGGCTCCCTCTCCCGCCGCTGCAACGTTCCCACCTACTCCAAATGCGTGCAGGAATTCCAGCGGCTGCTGTACATTGTGGACTACTGGCAGAAACAAGGATGGCAGAATGAAGGCCTGTTCGCTTACGGCGTTCGGAAAATCAGGCCTTTTTTTGTTTCCAAGCATCCCCTTTTCCATCAGATGACTGCTGTCCAGCAACGTTCCGCGCTGGACTGGTGGAGCCTGTTCTATCAGAAGGCGGAAGGAAAACGTTTCCTCTCCGCTCTATCGGGACGGGACAGGCAACTGGCGGACCTGTTGAACTCGGCGGAACCGGTCCCCAACGGCTGGGGGCGCATTCTGCTGGCAGCCTGCTCCCTGCTTCCTGGACAAAAAGGACGTTATTACTCCTGCAAAAAAATGCTTGCGGAACATTTTTCCCAAGTCTGCCCCAATGGGTTTCAAAAAGAAAACGCTTCTCTGGAAGAGCCGTTTGACACATCGCCGCCTTCCCTGTAAATTGCCTTATCCTCCCATTCCGGATCAATGAACCGTTTTCTCTCATTTGCAGACTCCCGCATGTCGGCCGCCCTGGAGCGGCTGGGCAGGCAGGCGGAAGCGCTGGATTTTTTTGATGAGATCACGCTCTTCACGGAACACGACCTTTCCGCAGAATTCACCAGCCGCATGGGCCGGTACCTGACGCCGTCCTGCCGGGGATTCGGATACTGGTCCTGGAAACCCTGGGTCATCCACCATGTCCTCCAAGAAATGGAGGAAGGCGACCGCCTCCTTTATCTGGATGCAGGCTGCCATATCAACGCCAACGGAACGGAGCGCTTCCGGGAATACGTAAACATGCTGGACCGCGACAGCCGCGGCATGCTGGTTTTCACCAACGGACAGCCGGAATACAAATGGACCTAAGGAGATATCTTTCGCCACTTCGGCGTTTCCCAAGAAGACGGGCATATCACGCATACCCAGCAAATTGCGGGCGGCCATGTTTTCCTGAAAAAGAACCCGCTCACGGAAAGCCTGATCCGGGATTGGCTCCATGTCTTTTACGACCATCTGCATCTTGCGGACAACACTCCTTCCGCCTCCCCCAACCTGCCGGGTTTTGTGGAAAACCGGTATGACCAGAGCATCTTCTCCATCCTATGCAAACTGAGGGGCATCACCACCCTCGATGGATCGGAAACCTATGCGGAAAACTGGGAACAGCTCTCCTTGTTTCCATTCTGGGACAGACGGGACATGGGAATCCCACGGGCCGGGAAAAAGGGATGGCTGGAAAAATGCAGGCAGCTCCTTCTTTCTTCCAAAAGAAACGGATTGGGAATCCGGTAAAGCTTCCCCATTCGGAACAACCGGGCTGCACGACGTTTCCAAACGGGGAAATTTGACGCACCATGAACTATTTTCCCGTCCTATTCCACAGCTTCATCCCGAAAATTCCTTTACCCTTCGGCTGTCGTTTCCGGAATGTAATGACGGTTATTTGGACAAGCTCTTTTCATTTGATCAGGAATGTTTTGCCTTCATGAAAGCAAACATCCCTCCATTCCAAAACTCCGCACCCGCACTATCCTCCGCCGACATTCTCCCACCTCTATTCACAGTTATGCTGTCACCGGAATCCGGCTTTCCCCCATTCATACCGGAATGAAAATAAAAAGGCCGTCATGCTGGGAACAGCCTGCCGCAGTTCATGGAATACTGGCAACCTGGATTTCCTCAAAACGTTTTTCTTTCAGATTTGTAGGCTTGACGGCGGATTCCCAATCCTCATACTTTCCTATGTGGCTTCTCCTCAATGCCGAACAATATTTCAAGTCTCCCATAGCGTCTCGGCCAGCTCCGCCCCTTACCGGTTGAGCGACGCTCTGAACCGGCATATTCCCGGCCTGAAATCCACCCTGCTGCTCCGGAGGCGCAAAAAAATTGACGGCCTGGAAATCCACAGGACACCCGCCAGAAGGGCTACGGACGCCTTGCGACGCCATCTGGCCCATGGATTTGACATTCTGCTGCCGGAAAGAAGAAAAGACCTGCCTTTCTCCCTGAACGTGCTGGGCATGGGATTTGACACGGCCCAAATGGAAAAAGCCGATGTGGTGCATCTGCACTGGATAGGCGGCAGAACCGTGGATTTCTCGCAGCTGCGCCATATCCGCCGTCCATTGGTCTATACCCTGCACGACATGTTTGCCTGCACCGCGGGATGTCACTGCACCATGGACTGCAGACTGTTCCAAGACGAATGCCGCGGCAACTGCCCCCAGCTTGGCGCTCCCCGCCTCTTCCGCAACATTCCAGCGTGGCTGTTTTCCCGCAAACGCCGCGCCTTCGGCCGCATCCCGTCCCTTACCCTCGTAACTCCCTCCCTCTGGTTAAAAAGGGAAGTGGAAAGAAGCTGCATGTTCCCTGGAAGAAAAATCGTACAGATTTACAATCCTGTGGACACGGACCTTTTCCGTCCGGCGGAAGACCGGAATGCCATCCGGGCCGGCCTGGGCATCCCGCCCGGAGCGTTCGTCATCGCCTGCGGCGCAACCGGCCTGTTCAATCCGGTCAAAGGCGGCCATTTCATCCCCCTGGTGCTGGAGGAACTATATCGGCGCGGGCACCGGAATCTTCATCTCCTGCTCTTCGGCAACCAGGAAAAAAGCGTGGACTACCCCTTCCCCAGCACAAGCGCCGGATTCATTACGGACATGAACAAGCTGGCCGGGCTTTACAGCGCGGCGGACATTTTCCTGAACCCCACGCTTCAGGATGTCCTTTCCAACGTAGCGCTGGAATCCATGGCCTGCAAAACCCCTTCCGTTACCTTCCGGACGGGAGGAGTTCCGGAAGCGGTTCTGGACGGAAGGACGGGGCTGGTCGCTCCGCAGGGAGACCTGAACCAAATGGCCGCCCACTGCGAACGGCTCATCCAGGACGGAAAACTCCTGCAAACCCTGGCGGAGGAAGGCCGCCGGCACGCGGAACAAACATTCTCCTACCCCGTCATTGCCGCACGGCACGCCGCCCTGTATGAGGAAACGCTCCGGGAATACCGTTACGAAGAGTGAAAACGGCCGGCGTTCAACTGACGGACGGCCTGTTCCTGTACATCCGGGCGCATCTTCCTTTGTCATTGACAAGAAAAAGACGCCTCATACACTCTGCACCGTTTCAACCCTTCTCTCCCCATGAAAACGCTTAAAATCTCCTTTTTACAGTCCACTCCGGATTTCGGCAGGGAAGGAATGCTTCAGCTTCTGAAAAGCCGGTATCATGTGGTGGAAGACGATTCCGATTTTGATTACCTGGTCGCCACCCCCTGGTTTTACGTCAACCGGGAGGCTTTTTACGATTTTCTGGAACGGACCCCCGGCCACATCACCGTCATGTACGGCTGTCATGAAGCCATTGCGCCGGATTTCATGCTGTTTGACTATTACATCGGGCTCGATACGGTGCCCGGAAGCGACCGCACTGTCAAACTTCCCTACCTTCGCCACCATTTGCAGGAAGTGCACGGCGGAAAGGAAGGCCTGGATGCCCATGCTCTCCTGGCCTCCAAAACGGGTTTCTGCAACTTCATTTACGCCAACCGCAAATCCCATCCCAACCGGGATGCCATGTTCCACAAGCTCTCCGCTTTCCGGTTCGTCAATTCCCTGGGGCCCCATCTTAACAACACCCCGGGCGACGGCCACCGGGCGGAAGACTGGTACGCATCCTCCATCAGAATGAAAAAGCCGTATAAATTCTCCATTGCCTTTGAAAATGCATGGTACCCCGGCTACACCAGTGAAAAAATCGTCACCAGCATGCTTGCGGGCACCATTCCCATTTACTGGGGAAATCCGGACATCAGCCGGGAATTCAATTCCGCCTCATTCATCAACTGCCACGACTTCCCAACCCTGGACGCCGCCGCGGCCTATGTGCAAAAAGTGGACGAAGACGATAGCCTGTGGTGTGAAATCATGTCGCGCCCCTGGAAAACCCCGGAACAGGAAGCCCGCTTTCTGGAAGAGACGGAAAGGGAAACAGCCAAGCTTTACAAAATATTCGACCAATCTCCGGAAGAAGCGCGCCGCAAAGGTGACGGAACATGGGTATCCTACTACCAGCGCTTTTTAAAACGCGGCCACAGGATGCAGCTGGCATGGCGGCGGCTGAAAAACCGCCTGCGCCGCTGACCGGAATTTCCGGGCAAATTCAACCCCATGCCGGTTTTCCTCCATCCGCCTTCCCCCACTCCCATCTACCCTCTCTCCGCTTCATGAGCAAATGCTTTTCTGAAACCTTTTGTTCACCTTCTCCCCACCAAGCCGGAGACGCCATCCACGGAACCTATTTCCCGCACATTGACGGCTTGCGTACCTTTGCCGTGCTGGCCGTCGTCCTGTACCATTTGCAGGAAGGGATCTGTCCGGGGGGCTATACAGGCGTGGACATCTTCTTTGTCATCTCCGGATATCTGATTGGCGGAGGCCTTATCCGCGGCCTGAAAGAGGGGACCTTCTCCCTGACCTCCTTTTACCTCCGGAGAATCAGGCGCATCATGCCCGCCTACTTCTGTCTGATTGCGGTTGTGCTGGCCTTCGGCTGCGTCGTGCTGGACTGCGATGACCTGCGGACTCTGGGCCGGACGGTGAGATCCAGCGCCCTTTTCATCACCAACATTTATTTCAGCAGAACCACAGGGGATTACTTCAGCCCGGCGGCAGAAGAAAACCCTTTGCTGAACCTGTGGTCCCTGAGCGTGGAAGAGCAATTTTACCTGATGATTCCACTCACCCTGTGGCTGCTCTGGAAATTCAGGGAAAAAGCCGTCAAGCCCGTTCTATGGGGGGCGCTGGGCCTCTCCTTCTTCGCCGCCGTCTGCCACATGGGGCATCTGGAACATAACAAGGCCTTCTACCTGCTTTACTGCCGCGCCTGGGAACTCCTGGCCGGCTGTCTTCTGGCCCTCGCCCCCGCCGCAGGACAAAACCGGGGCGCCGGATGGCTGCGGGCGGCGGGATGGGCCGGCATCCTGCTCCCATTTGCCTGCTATACGCCTTCCACTCCTTTTCCCGGATACACGGCCATCCCTTCCGTCGCGGGGGCGGCTTTGCTTATCCGTTACGGGAACCATGGCTGGTCCGGGCGTATCCTCAGGCACCCGCTCAGCACAGGCATCGGCAAAATCTCCTACTCCCTGTACCTGTGGCATTGGCCGGTTATCGTGTACTGGACGTACATCTGCTTCGACGAATGCGCTCCCTGGGATTATGCGGGAATGTTCCTTCTCTCCCTTCTTCTGGGTTTCCTCTCCTGGAAATTCGTGGAAACTCCCTTCAGGACGACCGTCTCATGGCAAAATCCCCAAAAAGCGTTTCTGGCCACGGCAGCAGGGTGCCTCATGCTGGGACTTGCCGACGAATGGCTCAAATGGACGGACGGCGCGCGGGATTACTGGCATGTAGCGGCCAACAACATGGAATTCCCTGAATACTGGAAAGGGCCGGCCTTCCCTCCCTCCTTCGGCATCACGCCTCCCGACCAGGCGGTAGTGGAAAAGGGAAACGCCATCCAGCACCATCATCCGGAGCTGGGGGATGTGACGGATTACCCCTTTGTCCTGCTGGGAAAAACCGGGCAGGCCCCTTCCTTCCTGCTTATGGGGGACAGTCATGCCATGGCCAGTTCCCCCGGGTTTGACGAGGCCGCCCGGCTTCTTCAGCGTTCGGGCCTGTTCTACCGCGCGCGCCTGTGTCCGCTGAGCGGCATTTCCAGCTCCGGAGACTCCTCTTCCCTGACGCTCCTGCGCCTGATGTACCCCCATTGGGAACACAATATGGAACTAATCCTGGACTGGCTGGAAAATACCCCCCAGGTACAGACCGTATTCATCCACAACCGCTGGATTGAACTGGTCAACAACCACCGGGATACGCGCCTGAAACAACTGGTTGCAGACGGCCTGCGCCACACCTGCGCGCGCCTTCGGAAAGCCGGCAAGCAAATCGTGCTGCTGGGCCCCGTTCCCGAATGGACTTTCGGCCCGCGCAAGCTCATGCGCCGCAATGCCCTGCTGAACGCCAACCGGACAGACCGCCTGCTGGGCGGAGATTTCAACACGCGGCAGCGTCCGGTATTCGCCCTGTTGGAGCACATGGAATCCACAGGCCTGTGCCGCTTCATTCCCCTCCACGGCACCTTCCATAAAAATGGGCGGTGGCAGGCGGAAGACGGCGGCCAATTAATGTACTGCGACGATAACCATCTTTCCCCCTATGGGGCAAAAAAAATGGTCGGCGGCATCATCGACCAGCTTTTCCCGGGAATGGAAAGAACAGCAGCCAACTGACGGAAGTACCGCACGGAAAAACATCCAATCCTTTGACATTGACAAGGCATGCAGGCCCCCTACACTGGCGCCAGGCAGCAAAGCCTTCGCGATGGTCCCGGATAAAAGCCCGGAATATGGAGGCCATACCGCGCCCCCCTCTTCAACGCCTGTACTCCCATGACGGATTCCCCCCGCCCCACACGCATCAAGGTCATCAGAAAATCCATGAAGGCCTCTCCGGATCAAACGGAATCCCTGTTGTGGGGCGACTGCCTGTTCTGCACGGACGCCGCCATGACGGATTACGACTGGGTTCTGGTATACGACGAATTTCCCAGAACTCCCGTGGGCACCATCAGGAATGAAACGGAACCCCTTCTCTGCCCTCCGGACCAGACTATCCTGATTACGGTGGAGCCCCCTTCCATCAAAATCTACAGCAGGGCATACACCAGCCAATTCGGCACCGTTCTCACCACCCACTCCGCCCGGGACCTTCCGCACCCCGGGCACACCCTGGGCCGCGGATGTCTTGAATGGCTGTACATCAAGCCTATGCAGGAAATTCTGGACCAGAAGGAATTCCCGAAGACAAAAATGCTCTCCACCATCTGCTCCGCCAAGCAGCATACGCATACCATGCATAAAAAGCGCTATGATCTTACGCGTTACCTGGCGGACCGTCTGCCGGAACTGGACTGGTTCGGACACGGCATCCGGGAAATAGAAAATAAAACCGTCGCCATGGATGACTACAAATATCATCTATGCGTGGAAAACCATCTGGAACCCCACCATTGGACGGAAAAACTGTCTGATGCCTTTGTTGCCATGACCCTTCCCTTTTACGCCGGGGATCCGTTGGCAACGGAATGCTTCCCGCAGGAAAGCTTCATCCCCATCCCGCTGGACAACCCGCAAAAAGCCCTTGAAATCATCCGCAAGGCCATGGAGGACGGAGAATATGAAAAACGGCTCCCCGCCATCCGTGAGGCAAGGCGCTTGGTGCTGGAAAAATACAACATGTTCGCTCAAACAGCGGCAGTCATTCACAACCACAGGGAAACGGGAACCATACGCCCCGGAGCCATGCTGAAAGGACGCCACGTTCTGCGGAAAAATCCGCTCCATGCCCTTCGGGAATTAACGGACACGCTGGCCTATAAAATCAGGTCGCGCGGCAGGCGCGGAACCGGGACCGGAGCATAACCTGGATTCCGGGCGCGCGGCAGCGGGGGGGGG
>OGFW01000572.1_pt1 | contig 38207 bp, 34 predicted proteins | sample 1570991 | NCBI WGS metagenome assembly OGFW01 (sample SAMEA2582074, study PRJEB24529) | metagenome | biome: Human gut stool | place: China | collected 2011
GGATAAGCTTTTCTGATGTGAAGCCAACATAATTGACTACGCAACATATGAACTGTTATGTTGTGCACAACATAACAGGTCAATGAGGCAATAGCATTGCAGAAGACGATTGTATAGAACCAAATCAACATAATAATTATCTTCATCAAACGTAAAACGTTTTTGTCTTGCTTCAAACAAAAACCCTTTTCCCATTTCAAGCAAAAAAGTTTGCATTTTGTCAATGATGGCATTTTCTAAAGTTGACTCGCTATAACTACTATCAGGCTTCAGCCCTATAAATTCCAATGATATTGGACTCTTAATTATGTCGGCGGGTTTCTCAACAACTTGTCCTTCTGTAGCTAAACGCATTACCTCGTTTTTGTTACGGCTTAGTGCCAAACGCTCATAGAGGCTACTACCTACTTGGCGTTGTAACCAACGATAATCCCAACCTTGTTGTTGAGCTTCAATCTCATAGAAATTGCGTTCTTCGAGATTTGCTATTCGCATTAATATTTGGTAATGATTCCACGAAAGGGTAAACTTAGGAATTTCGTATGCATTGTACACGATTTCTTCTTTTGTAGATTTCGTATGCGTTGCACACGAAATTCGGTATGCAGAATAAAACTTTCTGCAATTGTTCAAAGTTGTTACCGACCATCCTTTTCCATATGTTTCTGTCAGATGTGCAGAAAGGTTTGCTAAAACCTTTTTGCCGTAACTTGCACGATTACTTCCTTGTTGCTCATATTCAACAATATAGCAGCCTATTTATAATATGTATATACCATTGCCGTATTTCTATTCGTTATGGCGTACAACCAACTGTGCAGAAATCATCCACTTCATTTCACGAGTTCATCTACTTCATTGAGTTAACACATACGGCTGAGTCGGCAGAATGAGACGGCTGCATTAGCTGAAGGAGTCGAATGCATTAACTGAAGGAGTCGAATCCGGTGGCTGAAGGAGACGAATGCAGTGGCTGAAGGAGACGAATGCGATAGCTGAAGGAGTCGAATGCGATAGCTGAAGGAGACACATTTACACATTATTACATAAAGATAGCACCTTGATCGTACTAAACATACAGTCAAGGTGCTACAGTACAAATAATCTTCCTCCTCTAATTATCCAGTGTTTTGCTATTGCTTATTCCTTAGCTCTTCTATCAAGTCATTCACAATATATGTATCACTCATCAGATGCAAGCCAAGTTCTTTGTCATGTAACATACGGCAAACATCAGAGTCATAGAATATCTGTAATGCCCTGTCGGTTGATATATGTAACGTATCAGCTAACTGCTTTATGATACGAGCGATTTTATTCCATAATAAGAAATCCAACATAATTATATCCTTTCATATGATTTGAATTGTAAATACTTATCTACTATCTCTTGGCTTAAAATGCAAATCTGATAGTTGGGTTTGTGATAAATCAACTGGCGAAGAGTATGCTCAACATCTGCATAGCCATTGATATAGGCTTCTACTGCATCAATTACACGATCGTCAGCCACTCCTCCTTCAATGATGTCATACCCACTCCAAGGCTGCTTTCCTTTTCTGCTGTCAACAATGAAGTCGAGCCATTCCTTATCGTAAGCATCAAATCGTTTTACCTTGCAGTCTTGTGGTATAGCGAACTCATAGGTGTTCACTATAGCTTGCTTGGCTCGTCTGATGGTCTTGATACGGACAGCCCATTTGGAAGCTTGTTCTAACAAAGGCGTAAGATAGAAGCCTGGACCGAAATCCAAGTCCTTCCTTCCAATGCTTACTAAAGGATGCTCAACAATGACATTTGAACCATGATATAATATTTGCTTTTCCATTATTCTTTTCTTTCCCAATTTTTAAGAGCTTCGACCACATCACTTGCCACAGCTTCTCGGCTCTCGGTATGTAGAGTGTCATAGCAATCTTGAATGAGACTCTTGATTAGCCCCACCTTATCCAATCGCTTTCTCATTTCAGACGGCGATATACCCATTTTTTGTGCCGAAGCCTCGATTGCCAATACCGTAAAGGCGAGGCGTTCGAACTCTGGAGCACTTTTCTGTAATAGTTCTCTATCTTCCATTCTTTACAAAATATTATATTTAAATGCAAATATAAAGATTTTCTCTGATATTCCACTCAATTTCGGAGTTAAATAAAGAAAAATAGCCCGATTTTGCTAATTTCTCTGCTGATAATGGAAGAAAAATCATCAGCTACGAAATTGTCAATCAATTCTTCAAGACTGATTTCTTTGGTAGAATCGCCTGATTCTGAAAGACTCATTGTCCTCATTGTCAACCATACAAATCGACCAGTCCCTGAATGGTGATTTTTACTTGTATCAGCAGGGACTGCAGAACCATTAAAGATGAATTGCCCTAGATCATCCCTATGGTAGGGTGTCAAGTTTTGTGTTTCTGTTTTTAGTATCAAAAACAATGCAACAACCATCTAATTCATTGATAATCATTCGCTAAATCAACTATAATCTTGTACGAATCTACATCAGACTTTTGATAGCTAAATCTTCCTCTAAGAAACGCTTATATTTCAATTCCATAAAGGTACAATTAGAACCATACAGAATCCTTTGATATTGAAGTTGCAGGCATCTAATTTCAATTCCATAAAGGTACAATTAGAACTTAGATACAAAGGCCTCAGCCTCACTCCTGATGAAAATTTCAATTCCATAAAGGTACAATTAGAACTGTCAGGGCTTTCGATAGTGGCTCTGATGTCCTTCATTTCAATTCCATAAAGGTACAATTAGAACATCTCGATTGTTCGGACACCCAAGTTCTCCACCATCATTTCAATTCCATAAAGGTACAATTAGAACTCCGTATTGTATGTTTCTTATAACATCATCATTATTTCAATTCCATAAAGGTACAATTAGAACGGTATTCTTAGCTAACTTAACAGCCAAATCAAAAGTAATTTCAATTCCATAAAGGTACAATTAGAACTAATTGCTATGATTAACTTTATTTTTCGTGACGTATTTCAATTCCATAAAGGTACAATTAGAACACCCTTCTGAACTTAAGACTATCGAAATTAAGGATGATTTCAATTCCATAAAGGTACAATTAGAACCGTGTTACTGAAGCCAAAATTCTTTCATCGTATAAATTTCAATTCCATAAAGGTACAATTAGAACAGACGTGAGTAATTCACTAACCTCTGATTTGTCCTTATTTCAATTCCATAAAGGTACAATTAGAACCCAATAATCGGGAAACATAACGCAGATTGTCTTAATTTCAATTCCATAAAGGTACAATTAGAACCAGTTATCTCGTCGATTTCCTTCTCGATATACGGTATTTCAATTCCATAAAGGTACAATTAGAACTCATGTTCTTAAACGATGCAGCCGCACCTTTCATATTTCAATTCCATAAAGGTACAATTAGAACATGCGGTTTTCTAATCTTCCTTTAGATTATTTTAAATTTCAATTCCATAAAGGTACAATTAGAACATAAAGGAACACCCTTACGAATCTCCTTACGCAAATTTCAATTCCATAAAGGTACAATTAGAACTTTAATGTTGAACAAACTTCTTCCCTTTTTCGTTCGGATTTCAATTCCATAAAGGTACAATTAGAACGGAAAGTTTTATATCAAGGACACCTGGGTAAAGGCATTTCAATTCCATAAAGGTACAATTAGAACGCGATGTCAGTTTCACGCATAGCGTAGAACTTGTTAGATTTCAATTCCATAAAGGTACAATTAGAACATGTTGGCAAAATGGGAGTCGATGTCGGCGATAGCTTATTTCAATTCCATAAAGGTACAATTAGAACTGATTGCTCCTCAGAAAAACGTTCAGCGAAGACTGAATTTCAATTCCATAAAGGTACAATTAGAACTTGCTCTTTTGCTTATCTGCGGCAAAAATGTTGCATTTCAATTCCATAAAGGTACAATTAGAACGGAAACTCGCTATAGAGATTCCAAACGCTTTGGGATTTCAATTCCATAAAGGTACAATTAGAACGAAGTTTCAGCATCCATTTACGAGTCTATGAATAAATTTCAATTCCATAAAGGTACAATTAGAACAATAGTTGGACTTCTGGTCAGCACCTCACTCTATCTGATTTCAATTCCATAAAGGTACAATTAGAACAGCACACCGTGATCCATGAGCTTGCACACGCTACCATTTCAATTCCATAAAGGTACAATTAGAACCATGATTAGCAGCATCGCCAACGAATGAATAATCAGTATTTCAATTCCATAAAGGTACAATTAGAACTCTTGGTCGCCCTTGTCTTTCTTCTTGCACTTGCATTTCAATTCCATAAAGGTACAATTAGAACGTCCGACAGATTGAGCCGTTCCGTGATTACGTGCGCCCATTTCAATTCCATAAAGGTACAATTAGAACAGAATAAAATCGAGAACATCAACCTGCACGACCTGGATTTCAATTCCATAAAGGTACAATTAGAACGTTTTGAAGTACGCAGCATTCATAACAACCCCTTTATTTCAATTCCATAAAGGTACAATTAGAACATTTTTATGATTTCGATAATGATTTCATTGATAAGAATTTCAATTCCATAAAGGTACAATTAGAACTGGATTATTTTAACGGTGTTCTTCCTACTGCTCAGTTATTTCAATTCCATAAAGGTACAATTAGAACATTTAACTCATCGCCATATGTTTACTGCTCAGATATTTCAATTCCATAAAGGTACAATTAGAACTTTCCTTATCGGTCCGAGATACTTCTTTTCTTCCATTTCAATTCCATAAAGGTACAATTAGAACAAACCAATTCTTCGTTTACAGAGCGGATCATCTGCATTTCAATTCCATAAAGGTACAATTAGAACGGCTTCCGAATTTCGTTTGTTCTGAATGAAAATAATTTCAATTCCATAAAGGTACAATTAGAACGCGCAAGAGTACGTTGAGAAACTTTGTGCAATTAAGATTTCAATTCCATAAAGGTACAATTAGAACTAAGTATAAAACGATAGATAAGTTCTTCATGGCTATTTCAATTCCATAAAGGTACAATTAGAACCTTTGGTAGCTAAGTTTGAAAAGTTAGCTAGTATATTTCAATTCCATAAAGGTACAATTAGAACTCTGCACAGCGCATCCGAAATTCCTAGACATTGCGTAATTTCAATTCCATAAAGGTACAATTAGAACTTGCACGTCTTCGTTATTATTCTGTGCTTGTTCCATTTCAATTCCATAAAGGTACAATTAGAACTTCCGTGTATGGGATTTTGTAGCCATTTTCTTCCTATTTCAATTCCATAAAGGTACAATTAGAACCGATAAACTGCTCTACTACTCTAGGCCATCATCCTATTTCAATTCCATAAAGGTACAATTAGAACGGTACACCAATCAAAGATTGATGCTCACTCTTCAGAATTTCAATTCCATAAAGGTACAATTAGAACTAATGCTGATTACTTGAAAAAACTTGGTACATATTAATTTCAATTCCATAAAGGTACAATTAGAACTCTACGATGATGCATCAGTAAGGGAATTTACACTTATTTCAATTCCATAAAGGTACAATTAGAACTTTAGGTCTTGCAAGTTCTTTAGTTGGTGGTCTCTTATTTCAATTCCATAAAGGTACAATTAGAACCAGACAAATCACCAATACCGATAGCCTTAATTTCATTTCAATTCCATAAAGGTACAATTAGAACCCAAAGGTTGATTCTCGTACTTCCGTTTTTATTGGATTTCAATTCCATAAAGGTACAATTAGAACACTTCTTCGGCAAATCTTGATATGTCTGCTACCTAATTTCAATTCCATAAAGGTACAATTAGAACGAATCGTGATTGGCAAGAATTGATGTATCGTATGTTATTTCAATTCCATAAAGGTACAATTAGAACGTTAAAGCTAGATATCCTTCTTCAGAAGCTATTTCTATTTCAATTCCATAAAGGTACAATTAGAACCTGGTCTTATTGCTGGTGCTGGTTCTTTGATTGGATTTCAATTCCATAAAGGTACAATTAGAACTTTTATGATTTTGATAATGATTTTGTTGATAAAAATTTCAATTCCATAAAGGTACAATTAGAACCCTCGATTCGTTTGGCGTTGCAAACCCTTATTCCGTTATTTCAATTCCATAAAGGTACAATTAGAACGGATTATTTCTCGGGTGTTTTGCCTACTTCTCAGTTATTTCAATTCCATAAAGGTACAATTAGAACCTAACGCCGTCCGCTTTGGTGCCAGCTAACTGAAATTTCAATTCCATAAAGGTACAATTAGAACTGCTTACCATCAAGAGTACTGAACGTCAAACTCTATTTCAATTCCATAAAGGTACAATTAGAACAAGCAATTGGGCTCTTATTACGGTTCGCTTACTCAATTTCAATTCCATAAAGGTACAATTAGAACTAATGCAAGTTATTTAAAACAACTTGGTTCTTACTAATTTCAATTCCATAAAGGTACAATTAGAACATTATACCGATTTTATGTTAGGTCGTATGCCTATATTTCAATTCCATAAAGGTACAATTAGAACTTGCATAATAGCGGCTTGACCTTGAGCAGTAGCAGCAATTTCAATTCCATAAAGGTACAATTAGAACAATTCAAAGCAAACTCAGAAAGATTAAACATACCGATTTCAATTCCATAAAGGTACAATTAGAACTCGAGTTTAACACAAATTTCTCGGGGATTTTCTTATTTCAATTCCATAAAGGTACAATTAGAACTAGCCTAGCTGCCACTTTCTTCACTTGCTCGGAGATTTCAATTCCATAAAGGTACAATTAGAACGAAGATAAAGATAGCAGAAGAGATTGTAACACTCATTTCAATTCCATAAAGGTACAATTAGAACAAGAAACTTTCTCGTAGCCTCCAGCATCATAATCGTGATTTCAATTCCATAAAGGTACAATTAGAACAAGCGACGACAATAAACGTATGAGCGTTGAAATCTACATTTCAATTCCATAAAGGTACAATTAGAACCCCAGGCCGGTGAATTACTTCCTGTTTTTACTCAGATTTCAATTCCATAAAGGTACAATTAGAACCTGAAAGTACCTATCCTGATGTTTTTGTTTGTGAATTTCAATTCCATAAAGGTACAATTAGAACTATAATGATGTCTTGGTGTTCGCTCCATGTCCCATATTTCAATTCCATAAAGGTACAATTAGAACTGTCTCCCCGTTAGGGTTCGAGATTCCAATCTGCTATTTCAATTCCATAAAGGTACAATTAGAACAGTGCATACAATGCTACTTTGATGATAATTTTAAGTTCATTTCAATTCCATAAAGGTACAATTAGAACTTAGTGACTGAGCAGTATTGAGTACCCGTTTTAAATTTCAATTCCATAAAGGTACAATTAGAACGACTAGTCGGTTGTATATTATCTTCTCCGTTCGAGATTTCAATTCCATAAAGGTACAATTAGAACGAGCGAAAGCTGAGGAGTAGGCAATGTGCCCACAGAATTTCAATTCCATAAAGGTACAATTAGAACCGTCAGGGGTTAAGTCTTGACCTTCGATTTCAGGATTTCAATTCCATAAAGGTACAATTAGAACCCTGGATCATCGTCAGCCTAGCCTATGGGTTCTGCATTTCAATTCCATAAAGGTACAATTAGAACTTTCTCGGAGCATTTCAGGAACGTTGATGTTGCAAATTTCAATTCCATAAAGGTACAATTAGAACGATAATAATAGCCATCGAGCACCGTGCCTTCCTTAATTTCAATTCCATAAAGGTACAATTAGAACCTTGTAATGTCTGTTATCTGTTCCTCCGTGATTGCATTTCAATTCCATAAAGGTACAATTAGAACCCGTTTATCTTCCTGCGGATAGCCTTCAAGTTGTCTATTTCAATTCCATAAAGGTACAATTAGAACCAGCGAATAATCTTATCTTATGCCATGTGCTCGCATTTCAATTCCATAAAGGTACAATTAGAACGTCCGTCTTTACTTTATCCTATTTTTGTAAACCAGATTTCAATTCCATAAAGGTACAATTAGAACAGAGAATGTTAATAAGTCTATTGAGGGTGTTAATAATTTCAATTCCATAAAGGTACAATTAGAACCTGATATAATCGCCAACCTTAACTGGGCTGTGTTCCGATTTCAATTCCATAAAGGTACAATTAGAACGTTATTATACTGATTTTATGCTAGGTAAAATGCCTATATTTCAATTCCATAAAGGTACAATTAGAACGCACATCATCACTATACGTTATCCTCCTATTTAGGTTATTTCAATTCCATAAAGGTACAATTAGAACGCGCTCCTTTATCCAGCAAACCGCAAAGATTGCCATTTCAATTCCATAAAGGTACAATTAGAACCCAAGTTGGTGAATTGCTGCCAGTTTTTACTCAGATTTCAATTCCATAAAGGTACAATTAGAACGCCGCTCCGGCATGCCTTCGGCTCTGCCTACGCATATTTCAATTCCATAAAGGTACAATTAGAACAACCATGTGCGAGGTCTGTAGGGTCACATCCTGAATTTCAATTCCATAAAGGTACAATTAGAACCCGTTAATCCTTAGGCATAGATGCTCGAAGAATCAATAGGTTTGTGGGTGCAAAGATACAAAAAATCTTCAGAAAAAATGTCGATGCCTAAAGATATTTTTTCTGCGGTCTTACGACAACCTGCCTATTTATGGAGGTTTCAATAAGTCAAAGAACACTTTTGGAGGTTTTTCCGAACCTAGAAACGGAAAAATAGAACCACATCGACAACTCTTTATAAAAAATTATCGGTAGACATTCTTTCTTTTCCAAGAATCTGTTTGTTCATATTATACCCCATTTTATTGGTGAAAACAATGACACTATCCTCGGATTCATCAATGATAGCTTTCATCTTCATTTGCAATTCCCGAAGTTTAGCTTCAGATAATTCTCCCTCCAAAACTGAGTTCTGAATCCAACACAAATACTGGCGGCAAAGCTTCAACATTTTGCCAACTCGCTTCTCACCTACATCGTAAACTATAATCACATACATATCACCAATACATTTTAAAAGGTTTATATTCTTCTATTCCTAAAATATCTTTCAGTAGCTTATAGCATTCCAACTTTATAAGATGCTTATAGCTTACATTACGTCCTAAAGAACGATGACGGAACGTCTCGTCATATCGCTCTTCCATAGCCTTTACAAAAATCTTCTTTCCCTTTTCGTTCAAAAGACATTTGTTGAGTTTCTTATCAAAATGACTGGTACTTAAAGCATGCTTATTGAGTACCTTGAAGATGACTCTATCCACGATAATAGGTTTGAAAATCTCGGATATATCCAGACATAACGAAAAACGCCTTTCTCCCGGAGTATGCAGAAAGCTTATCGTTGGATTCAACTGAGTTTGATGAATAGCTCGGAGAGTTTCGGTATAGCACATCATGTTGCCAAAAGAAATGAGAGCATTTACCTCGTTCTCCGGCGGTTGCTTGGTTCTTGACCCCATGTTGAAATCATCGATAATGATATCGAATGCAGCATAATATGCCTGTCTGATATTTCCCTCAATTCCCATTATCTCATCTACAGCCTTAGCATCTGGCAAAGTATTACTCAATCTTTTAATAGTATCGATAATATCTTGCAGGTCTTTTCCTCTACGATTATAATAGTTGAGGTTCATAACCATATTCCAAGCTGCTCCCTGAATGAATTTACGAGCCAATTCTACCCTTTTCTTCTTATTTTGGTACGCAGATGTTTGTGCCAACAATGCCTTGCCAGAAAGAAGACTTTCCCTTGGCATGAAGCTTCCGGTATAGTTCTCATAATAGTCGAAGAAGTGGACTGGAATACCTTTCTGCCCCAGAAAGTTGAACAAAGCGCTATTTGTCCGCAGACTTCCAAAGGCATACAGTTCCGCAACATCCTCAATAGGAATGTATCGAGGTTGCTGCTTGATTTCTTCATTATCTTCATTCACGATAACAGGCGTGAACTTCAGCGTATTATCTCTGCGTTCCATGATGCCTGGATTGAACAGATAGAAACTTCTTTTCATTCTTCTTCCTCCAACTCGTTTATATAACAAAAATCGAAATAACTACAATTCTTACAGATGCCTTTCTTAACTTTAGACGGGCAAACATCTTGAGAGATTATCTTAATAATGTCCTTAGATATAACCTGAATGTCATCTCTATCAACATCTGTCAAGATTACTTCTTTTGTCTTTCTCAAAAGAGGATATTCCAAGATGCCCTTCACGCCATCTATTCCATGTTGCTCGAAAACATACATGTAATATTTCAGTTGCCATTCATGAGCTTTATCCATCTTATTAGATTTCTTTATCTCATGGATGACCTTGTTCTTGGCATCATAGTAATCCACTTTGATACCATCAATCTCCACTTCCTCATACTTTGATGTACGTTGCGGATAACTTGATTCATGCACCAGCTTTCCTTCATAGACCAAGTCAGATTCTTGTTCCATGTTGATGCTATTGGCAAACAGCCATAGTTTGCGATGGCAAAGCTGGTAATAATTGAAATGAGTACCTGTTACTATCATAAGAAATTGTCCTCCTCATTATCTGTTAGATCAATACCTATATCAAATGTATAAAAACCATCACGTATAACATTAATAAAGATTGGTTCGTTAGCCCCTATAGTAATTCTGCAATTTGAATCAATCCTATGTTCTTTCCTGCCTTTATCCAATAAATATACAGGTAAGCTTATGGAATAGGACAGTACAAACTCCATATATTCGGAATAATTGTAAAAATGCGTACACTTAGGCTTAATAATAAAAGCAGTTCCTTGTGGGCCTATATCACGGCTTCTCCAACTGTTGGAATGAGTATCATCATCATTCCATTTCTCAACTGGGTTTATTAGCCAATTATTAATAAACATTTGTTCCAATGATTTTACGTTAGTTTGGGCTTTTACACTGAAAATTGTTTCTTCTGCATACACTTTATTTAGAATATTGACTAAATCTTGTGCAGAATATATACCACATTTAAGTATGTCCATAGTAGACAACAATGCCTTACATGGAATCCATGACTTCTCACTTTGAGAATATGAGCCGTACGGTGCAGGATAGAGAAAGTTGTCCTTGTATGGTATCAATACATACATTTCACCAACAGAATGATCAAATCGACATAATCTTCCTGCTCTCTGCATAAGTCTGTCTATAGGACATACCTCACTAATCATTAGTTCGGAACTAATATTGATACTGATTTCTCCTATTTGTGTAAGAATAGCTATTCCTTTAGCAGTACCATTGCCCCATGCCTTTCTCCCTAAATTATCAAGTAACATGTTTTCCTTATGTTGTTTGTCTTTTTCTGTAAACCTACTGTGATACAGAATTATAGGGATATCTTTGCCGCTTTCCAATACAAGGGTTCTTATTTTCTTGTATACTTTTATGGCTTTATCTACTGTGTTAAGGTAAATAATAGCATTACCTTTTTCTATACAATATTCCAACAAATAGTTTATATCCTGTATATTGTCATATTCTATCTGTTTTCTTATATTGAAACATTTTTTATATCTATCGCTATCTTTGTCTTCCAATATTCTTTCAATATTGAATCCTGCTTTTCTATATAATTGTAAAGCTGATTCTGGCAAAGACGCACTCATTATCATAACTGGAACTTTCCAATTATGAAGCACTTTTAATAGGAAGAGAATATTGGCAAGGGTAAAATCATCATAGAAATCTGCTTCATCAATAACTACACAAGAGTTGGCGAGATTGCTACAAATCAGATGATGGTTTTCTTGAGTAAAGGTTAAAGACATCAACAAGTGATCAATGGTACATACTGTAATTGGTGTTGCAAGAAGTTTTGCCATTTTTTGTTGAGCCAATGCTTCCGTCATATCCATTTCTCCATTTTGCACTTTCGAATACTTTGAGTACCAAGCACTGGAATGATACAAGCCTGTATCAGACAAGGTGGATGCTACGTTTACAGAGAGAGCATTTGCCGTAAATCGAGTTGGCATAGCTATTACAAGACGATCGGCTTTGTGAGCGGCTATCTGGCGAGAGGCCCATAATAAAGAGGCATCTGTTTTTCCTGCTCCTGTTGGAGCGCGTACAAGCAGAATCTCATTATCCCAATTGTCCTCTACAAGTTTTTGTATCCCCCGTTTGTCAGCAAAGGGAAAGTGATAATCAAAGAACGATAGTTTGGGAACAAATTCGTTATCTTCTTTTGCACTTGCTCTATGGTCGGCAAACTGAAGTAACCCTCTAATAGTGTCAAATTCTAATAACTTGTCACATACTAAAGTCAAATTCTCTTTTTCTGATATATCATTGGATGTCTTGCGAAATACATTCCAGAATTGCTTAAAAGAAGGATTGCTCATCCATTTGTCCTCAAAGCCAAGTCCTAATTTTCCATGATGCGCTGCTATAGCCGCCAATATAGGAATAGGCATATTGGTGGTAACAGCTTTATCTAATGAATAGAATTCATGTCGTAGACCGACATTTCTAAGATGGCATCCGGCTTCGTTACGTTTTTCAGAACTGTATTCTTTAAAAAAAATATCAGGATGTTTTTGTTTCCACAATTGATAATTATGGAAATCCTTCCTACATGCTTCTTGCCATTTTTTGCATGCTTTACCGTTATCATGCCATTTCGCAGAGACAGACAAACGCATTGCCAGATCTTTACCGGTCAACTTTTTGTATTTCTCGCAAGTGCTTATAAAAATCTGGCATATATCGGATACTTCAGACACAACATCAGAACGATGCTGTCCTAATGTTATGCCTGAAGGTTTAGCCAATATATTGTTGCGTTTGTCTACTTCCATTTTTATACTAATTTATGGTTATACATTGTTACTCAAACAAAGAAGGAGTATCGTCTATCTTCTTTTCTTGCTTCTTTGTCTTGGTCGTCTTTGTTTCTTTTGTGTTTACATATACATCTTCAAAACTTCTCACCTTACTGTCGTCAGAATCGCATGTGTATAGTTCATTTGACTTCAAAAACTCGAGAGCCTCATTATAAGCTTTCAATACACTATTTTCTGTATGGTCATCACCAATAAAGTATTTAGCCCCTCTTTCATCCAATTCATTCAGAATGTTCGCACGTTCAATTTCTCCAGCCTCAAAATAGCGAGCTGCTTTTCTGCTAAGAATAGTATCAAATACGATTATCACTTGTTGAGGCTCGCCACATACTGCATTACGTGCCTGATTGGCATAATCGTTCATCAAGCGGGTTGCATTAAGATAAAGTAAAGCTCTGCGCTTTCTTTCTGCTTCTGTTGCATGCTTATAATACACAGTACCAACATTAAACGATTTTTCATAACTATATGCCTTTGATATACTAAGTGAGGTTATATCAAGAAAGAAATTCATACGCATAATATCTCCCTGGCTGAATTCACGTGTTGCAATTGCTTGCTCATTAGCGTTTTCGCCTTCGGTATTGACTCTCAATCGCATAAGAAGGTCACGACCTACCTCACTTTCATTCATCGCTACTGCTGGAGTTACTGACAACGGGGCTGTTCGTCTGCCAGAATAATCACCTTTGGAAGGATGCATAAATCCTCCCATGTCAGCTCTTAAATCTGATTCAATCTTATCCGTTATGCCGTCACCATTCGAAACAAATGTGTCTTCTTTTGCCTCGTCTGCATTATTCAGACGATCTATAGCTGAAAACAATACATGGCGCTGCATCTGTCCAGAGATATAAACACGTCCATCAGGACGACGCTTAATGGATGAGGCGTTTCCCAATAATTTTTCGCCTCCATTAGCTATATGATCCTCGAAAGGAGCCAATAGCGATACTAAAATTCCTTTGATTTCCATATTTTTATTTTTATATGTTACTATAATCTTCTGTCACTTCTTCATTCTCAATAGATTGATTATCACTTGAAGTTACTTTGTCAGTTTCCTCTATTTTAGACTTTAATCTTGAAAACGCAATAAGCAAATTCTTTGCCTGCTCTAATGGAAGTTCGCCACTTGCCGCCTTTTCCATGAACAGAGAGGCTTCTGCCGGGGCATCCAAACCAGAAAGACGACCTGCTCTTGTTATTGTATGAGCAATAAGAGCATCGCCAGACTTTGCTGAGAATATAGAACTTTCCAGTTCTACCAAAACCTTAGCCTTAGCCTCAGCCTCAGCTATTTTCTTTTTTAAATTTCCCCCATTTGCTGACACGTCTTCTTCCTTTTGTACAGAAGTGCCTACCTTTTTTTGTGTTGAGCGATAAGCTACATAATTAAGCCATTTGCCAAGCTCCTTTGCTGAGCTTACAATTTCTTTATCTATCTTTTCCATATCACAAAAATATGTATTTAATAATAATTCTATATCGTATGGATACTCTGCCCTGAAGGCAAGAAAATCCTTAAACGTAGGACGATTGAATATCTGTAAGAAACGACTTGCAAACAAATCGAACTTTTGGTATTCAAATGCATTATTTGTTGATTTCCTACCTTCTTTGTATAACACTACATAATATAGGCTATCAACAATTTTTCTAAGTTTGCCTCTTTCAGCCAATCTTATTATGGAATGATTAAATGAGAACACGCTGGCATCGCCATATTTTATGGCGTAGAAGTTACAATCCTTAAGACTTTCAAGGACCTTCTTAGCAAGTTCAGAAACCTCTTTTTCTTTAGTCATCTCTCCAATAGCTCCAAGAAGCGCAATGCTTCCTAAAGCACTACTATGAGGAGCATTAGGAAAGTTTCCTCTGAATATATTCGGTCTTTGGGGTATGTATTTTAAAGTCTTTTCGTCACATTCTACTTTACCTACCATCAATGAAGAATCTAACTTTTGGATTCGGATACGTTTGAAGAGTTTGATAAAATTTTGCAAATCAGAGATGTTTAAATCAGGGATAAGGCACGTGTTATCTGTTGATACTTTACCTACACCAGACTTATATTGCAGACAAGGTTTTAAAGCCGTTGTAGATGTTATTAAAGCAAGACACTGATCTAACACTGTTGCAGAGGGCTTTCCACGACCTATATTGCCACTATCGGAAAAAGAGTTGAATTCTCCTGACGTTGGCACTTCTGATTGTGATATTTTATATGCTTTAAGCAAATCCATATTTTCTTCAGAACAAGTTTTACAAACGACATTATACAGATTAGAGGCTTTCATTTCTGATGTAATTGCGTTCGGTGATAGATATATGTATTTTTTTGCATCATTCTTTTCCTTTGTAAATCCAAATGACACTTTTGTTTGTCCACAATAGTCACCTATGGGCTTAACGCTAAAAGCATTAAGTCCTTTTATCAATTCCTCTTTTATTTCCTTGAATGTGATATCTTGCTCTGTTTGCAAGCCATATTCTTCCATCAAGAGGGCTATAGCATACTTTAAATAAACATGAGTTGTCATATTTCCTCTTTTTTAAATTCAACGTTAACCCACCCTTCACTATTACCCAAATAACAATTATTGGATATTTTTATTATAGGTAAAAGCTGTTCTGCTAACATTCTATCCATTGTTATTGGTATTTCCATTATTGCATCCAAATAGATATACTCACGAGGCGTCGGTGATGTATAAAAGCATGGAATTTTACCTATATTATTTTTAAACCATTCGTCTTTCTTTGGCTCTGATTCCTTCCTTGGCAAGTCATTCCATTTACTAAACAAATTATATCTTTCTGCTACTAATGAAACATCTATATTTCTACAACCATTTAGATGTTTGTTTGAATCAGAGCGTCTGTACCCTCTGTTCCACAAGTCACTATAATTGAACATACTTTTGAATTCTTTCAAGGATATTTTTCCTGAAATATCAAAGTAATCCATCAGTAAGGGCAAATATGTTGATCCCCGTACAAACTCTTCCTTTTCCAATTTGACATTAAGTTTCTTGCGTACTTTAACCATATCTTTGAATATTTCAAGCCGCATTTTTTTATCAAAATGCCAACCTAACATATTCTCAAATAGTCCACATATCATCTTCTTGCTTGGGTGTTTCAATGTTTTATAGAAAGATCCAGGCAACTCGTCTACCATAGACAAAGGAGCTAATGGTCTTACTGCCAAAACTACTCTTTTGTCTAGTTCTGGCATTTTTCGTAATATAGATAAATCTATTTTTGTTTCATTCATGTCGAAATCCTTTCTGTTTTATAAATCCAAATCCCTGTGAACATTGTTCGCCGACTCCTCCTTCATAAGCAATCTTCATCAACTCTAAAGGTGCTTTCAGCAGAAAGGAGCAGAGGTATCCACGCACTCTTGATTCGTATGGAGTATTGGCTTTTATCGTTATCAACTTTGACTTGATCTTTTTATCTTTCAATACAAATGAAAACTCCTTGTCTTCCATATCAAATGGCTGACCATGAATGCTCTCATATCTCGCCATCAATCCCTTTAATACTCCTTCAGCGAACATAGGATTGTCAGGAGATAGATATTGAGTCTTGTTGTCTTCATGAAGCTTAACACAAATAGGAGACAGAGCTACGAAAGTCATTTCTTCAGATAATTGTGGCATAGGTATAGCCTCTACTCCAACAACATCAAAAGCAACACGATGTTCCTTATTGCCAATAGTAAAGCTTTGATGAGCAAATATACCTTGAATGAACTCAAGAGTACTTTTTTCCGGTATAAAGCTAATGTACCATACTGCTCTTTCACCAATGATTTTCAAACACCCGGCTTCTGTCAAAGGTCTTACTTTCTCAAAGATGAAGGGTGAATAACAAAATAGCTTAAACCTCTTTCTTTCATGTAATAGATAGCCATTTTCATGAAGCCATGACGAATATTGCGTATCAGCTTGCGCCAATATGCGATAAATGACTGCCGACTGCTCATACTGATAATTAAAGGGCAGCAAGTCACCATATTCTCTATCAATTTTCAAAGTTATTTTAAACTTCATAAATATTTATTTTATGGACACAAAGTTAATAAAAAAACTTATATATTGTTATTTTCTTTAAGAATTATTATACTAATATTTCATTTTATCCTATCGAAATGCCAGTTTAGCAAGTAAACAACAAACACCGACATTACCCTTACCTTCATGCCTTAGAATATCCACTTTTTGCATCACCGCCAAATCTCTTTTTACCACCCTTGAAGTCTCCGACATGGTTACCGACAAAGTTACCGACATTTATTGTCGGTAACCAACTTCCCATAAAACGATAACATATTGGTTTTCAATTATTTTTCTTTCCGACATGTTACCGACATGTCTCCGACATTTACATCGGCATTACCGCCACTATTACCGCCAAAAAGAAATTTGCACCGACATTTTACACCGACATTTACACCGACAAAATAGCATCAACCTTCTGCGTTCACAGACCAGCGCTAAATTGATAACTTTCCCAAAATTATCCCAAAAGGGAAAGAACTAGAAGATTTAAGGAGAAACGGGAATTACACATTATTATATATAGGAATTCTTAGGGAGAATGGTGGGGATAACGTTATTGAATATCAACAACTTAAAAGTTTCATTGTGCAAGTTGAGGCATTTTCATTGTGCAAGTTGAGGATTTATCGTAAAAAATGGTGTTTCATTCCTCAAAATGAAACACCATTGACCTAAATTTTATGCTGATAATCGAATTTCGCAATTAGTTGCTATAAGCACTCTCACCATGCTCGTAGATGTCGAGACCTTCCTCCTCTACTCGCTTGTCTACACGTACACCTACACTCTTATCTACTACCTTGAAGATAATGTAGGTAACTACTACGCTGTAGATGATGCTTACCACGGTGGCTACAACCTGAACCCAAAGCTGATGCCAGTCGCCATAAAGGGCACCCTGTACACCTTCGGCTCCTGTTACATACTGAGTGGCGAAGACACCGGTGAGGATAGATCCCAGAATACCACCCATACCATGAACACCAAAGGCATCGAGGGCATCATCATACTTGAACTTCTCCTTCACTACAGCTACCATGAAGAAGCAGACGATGGTGGAAATGATACCGATGCAGAAAGCTCCGAAAATATCGGTACTGCTGGCTGCAGGAGTGATGGCTACCAGTCCGGCAACAGCACCAGTACAAGCACCCACCGTAGTTGGCTTCTTGTTTACAATCCAGTAGATGAGCATCCAGGTGGTGGCTGCTGCAGCTGTGGCGATATGGGTTACGAGGAAGGCATTGGCTGCCACGATGAATAACGTCTGCATCAGGATGCAGAGAATATTCTTCTGGCGCACCAAACCACCATAATAATGTGCTAATACTTCTATTGATTGTCTCTTTTCGAAAACGGACCTTCATTGGTTGCCATCCAAATCAAACCTTTCCTTTACACTATGTTCGTTTTCGGCTGCAAAATTAATACATTTTATCAGTATCTTAAAGAAAATACAAACATTTCGCTTCTGTGTTTTATCGAATATTTTAAATTTATCGAGGCTTATCATATTCTCCTTACAATTTGTAAGGCAGAAAGCATTTTTATGACACAAATTGTAAGAAAGCGAAAAACAATCAAGATTTCTGTATTTATTTTCTTGCATATTTCGACAAATCGTCGTACCTTTGCAACCGAAATCAAACAAATAGTCATCGAAATATTCGAAAGACTAGCAAAAAGTCAAATCTCAAAAGAGATAAGACATGAGAGATAAAAGAAGAGTATTCAAACATAAAGAACAACGCAGATGAAAGAAACAGTTCATTTTACAAAGATGCAGGGAGCGGGTAACGATTATATATATGTAGATACCCAACAATACGACATCCCTGACCCAGAGAAGGCGGCCATTGCCTGGAGTGCTTATCACACGGGCATAGGAAGCGACGGACTGGTTCTCATCGGAAAGCCGCAAGACAGCAGAAGAGCAGATTATTCGATGCGTATCTTCAACGCCGATGGTTCAGAAGCGATGATGTGCGGCAATGCAAGCCGATGCATCGGTAAGTATCTTTACGAAAAAGGATTGACCCGAAAGGACACCATCCGACTGGAAACACTTTCGGGTATCAAGATATTGAAACTTCATCTTCAGGATAATAAGAAAGTTGTGGAATCGGTAACAGTAGACATGCTGAAACCCAAACTCGAAAATCCCGAGCAATTCATAGGCCCTTCGGTGCTCGAAGCTGACGGCAGAAAATTTGAAGGCACTTATGTTTGCATGGGTAATCCGCATTTCGTTACCTTCGTGGATGACATCGACACCATCGACATCGCCCACTATGGCAAGATTCTAGAAAGAGACGATGCCTTTCCTCAACGATGCAACATCGAGTTCGCACAAATTACAGACACTGACATTATAAGGACACGAGTTTGGGAAAGAGGAAGCGGAATAACAATGGCTTGCGGAACAGGAGCCTGTGCCACAGCCGTAGCCGCAGCCCTTACCAAGCGTACTGGCAGAAAAAGCAGTATCGTAATGGATGGCGGAACGCTGGAAATAGAATATAGCGAGGCTGATGATCATGTTTACATGACAGGGCCTGCAGCCTTCTCATTCGAAGGAGAAATCCAGTTGGAGTGTTAATATAGGGAGTGTTGAATGTGGAGTGTTGAATGTTGAATTTAGCTGCACCCACAAAGTCAACACTCAACATTCAACACTCAACATTAAAACAATATGACACTCAACATTTTAAAAAGAGAACGCAAACTTAAATAACAAATGGTCGATAATGACCACAAATAAAAGGAGAAACAAAATATGGCATTAGTTAATGAACATTTCCTGAAGTTGGCCAACAACTACTTGTTTGCCGACATCGCAAAGAAGGTGAACGCCTACAAGATTGCACATCCAAAGCAGCGTGTAATCAGTCTGGGCATCGGTGACGTAACCCAGCCTCTCTGCCCTGCCGTCATCAAGGCGATGCACAAGGCTGTAGACGAGATGGCTGAGCAGGCTTCTTTCAGAGGCTATGGTCCGGAGCGAGGCTACGACTTCCTCCGCGAGGCTATCATCAAGAACGACTTCCTGCCACGTGGCATTCATCTCGACGCCAACGAGGTATTCGTAAACGACGGAGCCAAGAGCGATACGGGAAATATCCAGGAGATTTTGAGATGGGATAACAACATCGGCGTTACCGACCCGATTTATCCGGTTTATATAGACTCTAACGTGATGATAGGTAGAGCGGGAATCTTCGAGAACGGCAAGTGGAGCAATGTAACCTACATGCCTTGCGATGAGAGCGACGACTTCATCCCTCAGATTCCAGACCACCGTGTGGACATGATTTATCTCTGTTATCCAAACAACCCTACGGGTACGGTCATCTCGAAAGAAGAACTCAGAAAATGGGTAAACTATGCTATCAAGAACGAGAGCATCATCCTCTATGATGCAGCCTACGAGGCATATATCACCGACCAATCAATTCCTCATTCTATCTACGAGATTCGTGGAGCCAGAAAGGTAGCGATAGAATTCCACAGTTATTCGAAGACTGCCGGATTCACCGGTGTGCGTTGTGGTTACACCATCGTTCCTAAAGAGTTGAAGGCAAAGACATTGGCTGGTGAGGAAGTGGCATTGAATCCTATCTGGGACCGCCGCCAGTGCACCAAGTTTAATGGTACAAGCTATATCAGCCAGCGTGCTGCCGAAGCCATCTACACCCCAGAGGGTAAGGAACAGGTGAAGGCAACCATCAATTACTATATGGAGAATGCCCACTTCATGAGAGCAGAACTCCAGAAGCTCGGCTTGAGAGTATATGGCGGTGAGAATGCACCTTATCTCTGGGTGAAGACGCCAAACAACACGCCAAGCTGGAAATTCTTCGAAGAGATGCTTTATGGTGCCAGCGTAGTCTGCACTCCAGGTGTCGGCTTCGGTCCATCGGGCGAAGGCTACATCCGTCTCACCGCCTTCGGCGAGCATGAGGACTGCAAGGAAGCCATGGAGCGAATCGCCAAATGGCTGGGAAAATAAACGTTCCAACAGATTATAAAAACATTGAAAATCAGAAATTTTAAATTATATAAGGTATGAGCAACTTAAGATTTGAAGCTGTTTCAGAGGCTTCCAAGAGAAAGCCTGTTGAGGTAACCGCTCCTAGCGAGCGACCAAGTGAATTCTTCGGAAAGAAGGTATTCAACCGACAGAAGATGTACAAGTATCTCCCTGCAGATGTCTATGAGAAACTGGTAGATGTCATCGACAACGGAGCACGTCTCGACCGTAACATCGCCAACGCCGTAGCCAAAGGCATCAAGCAGTGGGCTGACGAGAATGGCGTAACCCACTACACTCACTGGTTCCAGCCATTGACAGAAGGTACTGCCGAGAAGCACGATGCTTTCATCGAGCATGATGGCAAAGGTGGTATGATCGAGGAATTTTCAGGCAAGTTGCTCGTTCAGCAGGAGCCTGATGCTTCATCTTTCCCATCTGGCGGTATCCGCTCTACCTTCGAGGCTCGCGGTTATTCTGCATGGGATCCAACATCTCCTGTATTTATCATCGACGATACACTCTGTATCCCTACCGTCTTCATCTCTTACACAGGTGAGGCACTCGACTATAAAGCTCCATTGCTCCGTTCATTGCACGCTGTAAACGTAGCAGCAACAGAGGTTTGCCACTACTTCAACCCAGATGTCAAGAAAGTTATTTCCAATCTCGGTTGGGAGCAGGAGTACTTCCTGGTAGATGAAAGCTTGTATGCTGCACGTCCTGACCTGATGCTGACAGGCCGCACCCTGATGGGTCACGATTCGGCAAAGAACCAGCAGATGGACGACCACTACTTCGGAGCCATCCCTGAGCGTGTTCAGGCATTCATGAAGGATTTGGAAATCCAGGCTCTTGAACTCGGTATTCCTTGCAAGACCCGTCACAACGAGGTAGCACCAAACCAGTTTGAGTTGGCACCTATCTTCGAGGAGACCAACCTTGCCGTTGACCACAACATGCTCCTGATGAGCTTGATGAAGAAGGTAGCTCGCCATCACGGTTTCCGCGTACTTCTCCATGAGAAGCCATTCGCAGGCATCAACGGTTCCGGTAAGCACAACAACTGGAGTCTCGCTACTGATACAGGCATTCTGCTCCATGGTCCTGGCAAGACACCAGAGGATAACCTCCGTTTCGTTGTCTTCATCACAGAGACTTTGATGGGTGTATACAAGCACAATGGTTTGCTCAAGGCTTCTATCATGAGCGCAACCAATGCGCATCGTCTGGGCGCCAACGAGGCACCTCCAGCAATCATCTCTTCATTCCTCGGCAAGCAGTTGACCGACCTTCTCGAGCACATTGAGAAAGCCGATAAGAAGGATCTCTTCACCGTAGCTGGCAAGCAGGGCATGAAGTTGGATATCCCTGAGATTCCAGAGTTGATGATTGATAACACCGACCGTAACCGTACATCACCATTCGCCTTCACCGGTAACCGTTTCGAGTTCCGTGCCGTAGGTTCTGAGGCTAACTGTGCATCAGCAATGATTGTATTGAACACAGCCGTAGCTGAGGCTTTGACCGACTTCAAGAAGCGTGTGGATGAGTTGATTGCCAAGGGTGAGGACAAGACATCTGCCATCATCGATATCGTTCGTCAGGATTTGAAGACCTGCAAGCCAATCCGTTTCGACGGCAATGGTTACTCAGATGAGTGGGTAGAGGAAGCTGCCAAGCGCGGTCTGGACTGCGAGAAGAGCTGTCCTAAGATTTTCGAGCGTTATCTCGACCCTGCATCTATCAAGATGTTCGAGGATATGGGCGTCATGAAGAAGAACGAGTTGGAAGCCCGTAACGAGGTGAAATGGGAGACCTACACCAAGAAGATTCAGATTGAGGCTCGTGTAATGGGCGACTTGAGCATGAACCACATCATCCCTGTGGCTACTCACTATCAGAGCCAGTTGGCTAAGAATGTGGAGAACATGATTGATATCTTCGGCGACGAGGAAGGCAAGAAGTTGACTGCCCGCAACATCAAGATTATCAAGAAGATTGCCGAGCGCACTCAGATTATCGAGACCGGTGTTGAGGAGTTGGTAAATGCCCGCAAGGTAGCCAACAAGATTGAGAGCGAGCACGACAAGGCGATTGCTTATCATGACACGGTAGCTCCAAAGATGGAGGAAATCCGTTATCAGATTGATAAGTTGGAGTTGACAGTAGCCGATGAGCTCTGGACCTTGCCTAAGTATCGTGAACTCCTGTTCATCCGCTAATCAGCAATGTCTTCCAACATAAGACATATTTCTGACAGATAAAAAAACAAAGCTCTAACAAGAGCTACTCTTCATCAGATATAACAATTGAACGATCAATCTATTTCTTTTATTGGTTGTTTAAGTTTGCGCGGAGTGTGGTTGTGAAATCACGCTCCGCTTTTTTATATACGCAGAAAAAACTGTAATAAGCTTCATTGTCCAATGAAGCCTACTTCAACTATCAATGAAGCCTGTTTCGATGACTAACGAAGCAGGCTTCATAAAACTTATGTAATTCTATTCATTGATACAAGCCGCACAAATAAACTCGCTTAAACTAAATGCTATATCTTTATGAGCATATGTTCCTCCATAACGCCCAGACTTTGCAATCAAACCAATTGCATTGGTGGTATCTATCCATTTTTTAGGAGAAAGAGTAAAAGCATTAAGACCTGCCTCTTTTTTAAACCCCTCGAATTCGAGGGGTTTAAAAGAAGGATTATATAAACCTTCCCAAATTACCAAGCATAAACCAAACATACCACAACTATGCTATTTTTCATCTGCCACATTTATATTTCTGGAAGATTCTATCTTTTTTTCCTAAAATATGAGTACTTTTGTAAAAGATTTACAGGAGGAATTTTCAATTACAGGCAAGACGAATCTACAAACATAAATAAGAGAGAGGGGAAAAAGAAAGGTTGCTTTATATCACGCTTTCCATACTTCACTGCCTATCATGGCAGGATATGGATTTCTGGGACTGACCACCTTGAAAGTGCGTACCACATTACGACTGTCGCCGAGGAGGGCTAAAGCTGAACTTTAGCGTTTCACTCTTTTTATAAGCAGCGCATGCTAAAAAATATAAAGAAATATGTATCAATGGGTTATATAGGATTTAAAAGATTCATAAAACGCTATTTTTACCCTATTTTCAGTGTTCTGAGTTCAGTATTCAGCCTGATGTTCAGCCTCATGAGACATAGAGTAAACAAGTACTTGCAATCTTAAGTTACTGAATGGTGAACAGCGGGGTGAACACTTACCCAAAGTATTCACCTTTTCGGCTTCGGGGTGAACCCTAGTAAAAAGAACTTTGTATATACAGCGCATGTTAGAAATATAAGAGTCTAGATTATAATGGGTTATAGGGTATATTTAACACATTATTAACGCTAAAGGTTGGCATCGGGGTTCACCCTTCACCGACTTCATTGCCAAGTGTTCACCCTCACTCTTATTTAGAGAACGTTGCAAACAACAGCAAGCCCCAACAGAATACCGCCCCCGACCTGCCCTTCTAGGGGTGGGTAGGGTAAGTCTGGCGTAAACAAGATAGTTACGATAGCTAAGTATTATGGTTACGATGGCTAAGTATCATGGTTACGCTGGCTAAGTATCATACTTATGGAGCATAACCCTATCAGTGATAATCGGTGAGTATCGGTGAGAAACGATGAGCATCGGTGAGTTGGGAATGAGAAATGTTGTATCTTTGCATTGTGATTCAGAAAGAGTCTCTCACAGATTTGCACAGATACTCTCGTTGCAAGCAACGGTCTTATACACATCAAGTCTCACAGTAAAGAAAATCTGTGTTATCTGTGGGAAAATTAAACATTCAACATTAATCATTAATAAAAATGAAAAAGGAAACAATTCAGAAAGTAATCAATTTCGTCATCACCGTCCTCACTGCCGTCCTCTGCTCCTTCTGTGTGCAGAGCTGCAAGTGATAGCGTTTGAACACGAATTACACGAATCGAACGAATCAATCTGTTCAATGGACATTTTCGTGTCATTCCTGCCAACACTCGCACTCCAGCCCAGAAGGAATCTCTGGAAGACCTCCTCTACTGTCTCGCCCTCGACTATCACGATGCCGAGATTCTAGGCCATCGCGACCTTCCCTGGGTTCGCAAGAGCTGTCCTTGCTTCGATGTCAAGGAATGGCTGAAGGAAATCGACTTCCCTCTCTAGATAATGCTCCTAATCTGAAAACAGATGGGAGTTTTTTAAAACCTACCTTCAATAGATGGTACCTGCTCTGGATTACCTGGCTCGATGAAACCTATTGGGTTATTGGGGCTACGCTGGGCGGCCTCATCGGTCCGTTTCTCACCTTCGACCTCAAAGGATTGGACTTCGTACTGACCGCCATGTTTACGGCTATCTTCGCCGACAACTGGCTTCGGGAGAAAGACCACACCAGCAGTATTTCCGGACTGATTATCTCGGGATTGTGCCTGACGATATTCTGTGCCGACCATTTCATCATCCCAAGCATGGTTATCATCCTTGTATTTCTCACCCTCAAAAAAGGAAAAGTATGACTCTTCTCCAACAAATCATCATGGTTTCAGCAGGCGTAGCCGCCACCATGCTTACCCGTTTTATCCCTTTCATCACCTTCCGGCCGGGAAAACCTACACCTAAGTACATTCTGTATTTAGGCAAGGTACTGCCAGCCTCGGTCTTTGCCCTGCTGGTGGTTTACTGCCTTCGCCACATCCATTCCTTCTCTGCCGATTCCGTAGCACAGGTGGCTGCCGTAGCCTTCACCATTCTCATCCATGTATGGAAAAGGAATATGATGTGGTCGATAGCAGCAGGCACCCTCTGCTATATGCTCCTCATCAGAATCTGATTATACGCATTTCTCCATCAACACAAAGGTGATGAAGCCCAGGAGAAGGGCGTAGGTGGCTTGCTTCTGAAAACCGTGGGCATGAGTTTCGGGAATCATCTCATCGCTCGTTACATAGAGCATGGCGCCACCGGCAAAGCCCAACATCACGGGGAGGAAGGTGGAAGAGGCTGAACCCAAGCCGAAACCTAACAGGATGCCTACCACTTCGAGCAAAGCGATGAAAATGGAAATAAAAAAGGTGCGGACTGCTGTAACACCAGCCATCATCAAGGGAGCAATGATCACCATTCCCTCAGGGATGTTCTGCAGTGCGATGCCTAAAGAAACGCCCCACTCCGTTGCGCCTTCTGATGAACAGACACTCACTCCAGCAGCCATGCCTTCGGGCAGTTTATGCAGGGCTATCGCCATCACGAAAAGCATCACATGACTGAGTCGGGCATTGTTGCGATGCTCCTCGGGGTCTAGTCCCGTGATATGATGAAGATGGGGAGTTACCAGATCTAGCACATTCAGAAACAAGGCTCCTGCCATCACGCCGATTACTACCAGCCACCAAAGCCTGGTCTGTTCGAAGGCTGGCACTATCAGTCCCAATGTGGAAGCTGCCAGCATGATTCCGGCACAATATCCCAACACGGCATCATTCCATTTATGGGGCAACTCCTTGACGAAGAATCCCAAAATGGCACCTATAATCGTGGCACCGCAAAGTCCGGCAGCACTAATCAATACGTTTGTCATAATCAATAAAATATATCGAAGTTATCCAGTTAAACACATGAAGATGCAGATACATCATAGAAGAAAAAAAGCATGGACAACCCTCACAGTCATCCATGCCCATCTATTTCGTATCTGATCTATTCAGTTATTACTAATTATGTTTTGTTATGGTGAAATTGGTGTTTTCCAATTTCATATCATCATTCCTATTTCAACTTCGTATAACCATAAGCTGCGTTATTGCCCAACTGCTCTTCTATACGGATAAGCTGGTTGTACTTAGCCATACGGTCGGTACGGCTCATAGAACCTGTCTTAATCTGACCGGAGTTAGTTGCTACGGCAATATCAGCAATTGTAGTATCCTCGGTTTCACCAGAACGATGGGAAGTAACGGTGGTGTAACCATGACGGTGAGCCATCTCGATAGCATCCAGTGTCTCGGTAAGAGAACCAATCTGGTTTACCTTGATGAGGATAGAGTTGGCTGCACCCATCTTGATGCCCTTCTCCAGGAACTTCACGTTGGTAACAAAGAGGTCGTCACCTACCAACTGGCAACGATCGCCGATGGCAGCAGTCAACTTTACCCAGTTGTCCCAATCGTTTTCGTCAAGGCCATCCTCGATAGAATCGATAGGATATTTGGTAATCAGTTCTTCCAGGAACTTGATCTGCTCAGCAGCAGTCAGTTTTTTACCATTAGGATCCTTCTTCTTACCATCCTTCAACTGGCGGTAATCGTAGAACCACTCACCATTTTCCTGAACGGCAAACTCGCTGGCAGCACAGTCCATGGCAATCTTCACGTCCTTACCTGGCTCATAACCGGCATCCTTGATAGCCTGGCAGATGCTGTCGAGCGCATCTTCGATACCATCGAGTGCAGGAGCGAAACCGCCCTCATCACCTACGGCAGTAGAAAGTCCACGGCTCTTCAGGAGCTTAGCCAAGGCATGGAACACCTCTGCACCCATACGGATAGCCTCCTTCTCGGAAGGAGCACCCACAGGACGGATCATGAACTCCTGGAATGCGATAGGCGCATCAGAGTGAGCACCACCATTGATGATGTTCATCATAGGAACAGGAAGGGTGTAAGTATTGCAACCGCCAATGTAGCGATACAATGGGATATGGAGATACTCAGCAGCAGCATGAGCCACAGCCAGAGAAACACCGAGGATGGCATTAGCACCCAGGTTTGACTTGGTCTTGGTACCGTCCAGTTCCAACATCTTATAATCGATGACACGCTGCTCCAAGGCAGAAAGACCTACCAAAGCCGGAGCTATCACCTGATTCACATTCTCCACAGCCTTCAAGACGCCCTTGCCGCCATAGCGGTTCTTGTCGCCATCACGAAGTTCCAAAGCCTCGTTCTCGCCAGTGGATGCACCAGAAGGAACCGATGCACGACCAACGACACCTGACTTCAAAGAAACTTCAACCTCTACTGTAGGATTGCCACGAGAATCCAAGATTTCTCTTGCATGAACATTTTCAATAATCATAATTCTATAATATTTTTAATTACATAAAAAATTCTTTCCGAGTGCAAATTTAGGTATTATCTGACAAATCTCCAAATTTCGGGCATCATCAAAAGTAGGTATCGCCCGAAAATACCTACATATAGGTAAGGAGAGGCATGGAAATTTGAGATGCTACCAAATTGTCATTTTATTTTAATTTTATCAATCCGTTCTTCGAAATCCTCCTTTTGCATAGCACCCATCTGCACAGATGGTTTGCCTTTCACGGGGATGAAGAGGAAGGTAGGGATGCTGCTGATACCGAAAACAGAAGCAAGTTCGGACTCCTGGTCGATATCCACCTTATAGAAATCTATCTTGCCGGCATATTTCTCGGCGAGAGATTCCACTACGGGAGCCATCATCTTGCAAGGACCACACCAGGTGGTATAGAAATCGATGACGGCAGGACGGGAACCGGCGAATACCCATTCATCCGGATGAGCCTCGTAATCCATAATCTTTTTTCTGAAATCAGATGTGGTGAGATATTGCACCTTGGCAGTTTCAGTTTTCTCAGACTTCCCTACAGTCGTTTGAGGAGAAACAGCAGGTGCTTTCCTGTTCTGTGTACAAGAAACAAGAAATGGTAGAAATAAAACAGCTGCTAATATAATTTTCTTCATCGTTTTTCGTTGTTTTAATTTGAGAGGGTATGCCATTAGGCTATAACCCACCCTCTTATTACAATTAATCACTAATCACTACTCCTAATCCTTCAAAGAATAAGTAACGGTAGTAACAACCCTTACCTTTTTAATATATGGGGTATTGGAATCGCGGTCTTCGATAGAGAACTGGCCCTGGTCGGCATTCATAATCTTGTCTATCTTACTCTTGCTGTTCTCAGCAAACTGGGTAGCAGTCTGTTCAGCATTCTCTATCGCTTCCTGCATCATTTTAGGTTTCATCTGCCGGAAGGCAACATACTCATACTTCACCGGATTCTCGTAACCACCATCCACAATGGCAACACCTTTCTGAAGCAGATCACCCTGACGGGCAATGATACTGCGGACCAGTTTCACATTCTTCGATGTAACCGTGATGATGGAAGTAATGTTATAACGATACCCCTGGCGGTTTTCGCCATATCGTTCAGCATTGAGGTCGATGACCACAGGCGCATTCACATTGATTTCATTAGCCTTAACGCCATTCTCCACCAGGAAGTTTCTGATGGTTCTCGTGGTGGCATTGATTTTTTGATAGAGTTCAGGCAGGTCATTGCCTATTTCCTTGGAAACGATAGGCCACGTCACCTTATCAGCCTCCACCTCCTTTTCGGCAAGGCCTTTCACTACAACCTTTCGGTCTTTACTAATCACACTTTCAAGTCCCGACTTGATACAAAATCCAAGCATGATGATACCGATGGTTAAAATCACGGCTTGCTTAATACCAGAATTGATGTTCATAATTAGTCCTCCATTATTAAGTTGTTAAAATTGAGTTTCCATTCTATCTCAGATTGAGTTGCAATTTGAGTTTTCAAAGATACAATAAAAATATAGAAAAACGACACTTTATAATGATAAAATATGCTAAAACAGCCCATATCAACCCATAAGCGCCATTTTTTCTGCCCAAAAGCTTGCATATATTACCGAAAAAAACTACCTTTGCCAAAAAACAATAAAATGGATTACAACATGATTGGGACCGCATGGTCGTTACTGCCTCCTATCGTCGCCATCGCTCTGGCGCTGAAGACAAAGGAGGTCTATTCTTCTCTTTTTATCGGTATCATACTGGGTGCCGTTCAATATTGCATTTCGATGGGAACAGGTTTCGACGGATTCCTCGTTCACCTGACAAACCACACTGTAGGTGAAGGCGATGATGCCAAGGCATACGGTTTGATACATTGCCTTTCCGACCCATGGAACGTGGGCATTCTGGTGTTCCTGGTGGTATTAGGCAGCATCGTTTCATTGATGAACAAGGCGGGAGGTTCGGCAGCTTTCGGCCGTTGGGCTTCCAAGCACGTACACTCGAAGATTGGCGTACAGATTGCTACCATCCTGCTCGGCATTCTGATATTCATCGATGATTACTTCAACTGCCTTACCGTGGGTTCGGTAATGCGCCCTATCGCAGTGCGCAACGGTGTTACCAAGGAGAAACTGGCTTATCTCATCGATTCTACAGCCGCTCCGGTCTGCATCATCTCCCCTATCTCGAGTTGGGCAGCTGCGGTATCGGGCTTCGTATCGGGCGGAGAGAACGGACTGGCACTTTTCTGCAAGGCGATACCTTTTAATTTCTACGCATTCTTTACCATCCTCTTTATGTTTGGTATTGTGATACTGGGCTTCGACTTCAAGGCGATGAGCAAATATGATGCAAGACTGAAGGAATGGTACGAACGAACCAATGGCGGGAAACTCGATGAGGTGAGCGATACCAAACTGCAGATTGTTGAGCACGGTGTGGGAGCCAAACAGGAAGAGGATTCCAAGAACAAGGGAACCGTGAGCGACCTGGTGATACCAATCATCATGCTGATTATCTTCTGCATGGCGGGCATGGTATATTCGGGCGGATTCTTCGATGCCGATAATGCCAACTATCTCAACTTTGTAGATGCCTTTGCTGCGAGCAATGCCTCTGTGGGCCTGGTAATCGGTTCTTTGGCTGCTCTGATTCTTACCATCATGATGTTTACTATTCGCAAGACCTTGCCTTTCGATGAGGCGATGAGTAGTCTCATCAAGGGTTTTGAGGCGATGGTACCAGCCATTCTGATTCTTACTTTGGCATGGACGCTGAAGAGTATGACCGACTCGCTGGGTGCGGCAGAATATGTATCATCGGTTGTAGCGAGCAGTGCCTCAGAACTTCAGATGCTTCTTCCGGGCATCATCTTCCTGGTAGCAGGCTTCCTGGCATTTGCAACGGGCACCTCCTGGGGAACCTTCGGTATTCTGATTCCGATCTGCATCGCCGTATTCCCTGGTGCTGATCCTTTGCGCATCATCTCTATCTCGGCATGTATGGCTGGTGCGGTATGTGGCGACCATATCTCTCCTATCAGCGATACCACCATCATGGCGAGTGCAGGAGCGGAATGCAAGCATGTGCATCATGTATCATCACAGTTGCCTTACGCCCTGACTGTAGCCTGTGTGAGTTTCTTCACCTTCATTGTGGCGGGATTCACTCATACGCTGGGTATGGTAACGAGTGCCATTATCTCGTGGATATTCGGTGTTGCCATGCTCGGTTTTGCTTTATTTTATTTAAATAAGCGCCAAAAAGTTAAATAGTTCTTAATTTATTTGTATATTTGAAATATTTTCAATATCTTTGCATAAGAATTTAATAAAGAACATATTAACATTATAAAAAGAAGACATTATGAAGGAATTAAAAGGAACAAAGACAGAGAAGAACCTCCAGGAGGCTTTCGCTGGTGAGTCACAGGCTCGTAACAAATATACCTATTTTGCAAGCAAGGCAAAGAAGGACGGTTTTGTACAGATAGCTAATATCTTTGAGGAGACAGCTGCTAACGAGAAGGAGCACGCTAAGTTGTGGTTCAAGTATCTGGAGGGCGGTGCTATCCAGGATACAGAGAAGAACCTGGAAGCTGCTGCCAATGGTGAGCACGATGAGTGGACCGATATGTATCCACGCATGGCAAAGGAGGCTCGCGAAGAAGGTTTCGAGGAGATTGCAGCTAAGTTTGAGATGGTGGCTGAAATCGAGAAGCACCACGAGGAGCGTTATCGCAAGCTCTTGAAGAACGTACAGGACAAGCTCGTCTTCTCTCGTGACGGCGACTGCATCTGGCAGTGCAGCAACTGCGGACATATCGTAGTAGGCAAGAAGGCTCCTGAGGTTTGCCCAGTCTGCAACCACCCACAGAGCTACTTCCAGATTGAAGCACAGAATTACTAATTCTTGCTTGAGACGAAATATCTAACAGAACATATATAAATAAGAGAGGGTGTGTCATGGCCTTATGACACACCCTCTTTTTTATGATTTAGCTTGAACCATTTCCAACATGATTTCTATCAACCTTGGAACACCATACTGTTCTATCTCGTCCTCTTTCACCCAGATATAATCATCAGGAAGCAGGGGGCGGGTTTCTGTTTCCTGCAGATAGAAGTCGGCAAGGAGGATGCGATGGGTAAGTACATGCTTCACATCCTTAGCCAGGAGAAGAGGATTATGGACAAAGGCAGGCAGTTGCGGAGCATCTGATGCGTTATATGGTTCCCACAATCCTTGCCAGATATCACCCTCACCGCGACGGTGGATAGCCACTTCGCCTTTACACCTTATATATATATAGGAGAGATGGCGCGTTTTCACCTTCAGTGTCTTGTTCTTCACCGGCAACTCCTCTACCCTTCCTGTTCTCAACGCCTCACAGGTTTCGGCAAGCGGACAGACAAGACACTTCGGAGATTGAGGAGTGCACTGGATAGCTCCGAAATCCATCATACCCTGGTTATAGGCAGCAACAGGCGATAATGCTGTATCAGAAAGTTGCTGAGCAGACGAAGCAGGCAAGAGTGATTGAGCCAACGCAGCAAACTCTTTTTTCCCCTGCGTTGAGTTGATAGGAGTATCTATACCGAAGTAACGTGAAAGAACCCGGTACACATTGCCATCTACTACTGCCGCCGGAATATCAAAGGCAAAAGAACCGATGGCTGCTGCAGTATAATCGCCCACCCCTTTCAGGGCTTTGATACCTTCAAGCGTATCAGGGAAATGACCGAGCTCCACTATCTGTTTGGCAGCAGCATGAAGGTTGCGGGCTCGCGAGTAATACCCCAATCCCTGCCAGAGTTTCAAGACATCATCCTCGCTGGCAGCAGCCAAGTCCTCAACCTTGGGATAGGCCTTCATGAACCGCTCCCAATATTCCCATCCCTGTGCGATGCGGGTTTGCTGAAGGATGATTTCGCTCAGCCAGATGGCATAAGGATCCTTGGTTTCGCGCCAAGGCAAATCCCTACCATTCTCACGAAACCAACGGATAATGACAGCCGAAAAACTATTCATAAAATTCAATGTTCAAAGTAATTACTGTTCCGGATATTGCTCGTAAATCTTCAGACCGAACTCATTCGCCAAGGCATAGGCATGCTCCATGATATCGGCGAGAATGTGCTCATAATTCACCCATACCTTATCCTTGATGAAGAAATAGAACTCGATAGGGAGACCGCATTGCGTGGCTTCCATGTGGCGCACCATCAATGTCAGATCGGTATTGACCTCCGGACGCTGGCGCAGATACTTCTCCATGAATTTACGGTAAAGCTGGAGATTGGTAGGGGCAAGGGCTGCAGGATTCTTTAAATCCTCAATATCCTTCCCTTCTTGTATATCTTTATCTATCGCCTTCTGCAACGACTCCTTCAACTTAAACGAATCTTCGGTGGCGAAATGCTTGGTAAGCAGAGTGCATTTTAATGTCTCATCCACCAGACGGACACTACGGAAATCGAAGTAAACCACGCGCTTCACTCTTCGTCCACCACTCTTCTGCATACCAATCCAGTTCTGGAACGAACCATTCACCAGGGTAGTAGGCGAAATGGTAACGATGGTGTTATCAAAGTTGCGCACCTTCACGGTCGTGAGTGACATATCCTCAACGATACCATTGGCATCCACCGACTTCACCGTAATCCAGTCGCCCTTATGCAACATATCATTGCTGGTAAGACGCACACCAGCCGCCAATCCCGTGATGGTATCCTTGAAGACCAGCATCAGGACAGCCGAGGTAGCACCCAAACCGGCAAAGAGGGTCATCGGGTTTTTGCCTAGCAGGATGGCAATCACCACCACAGCAGCCACGAAGAGCATCAATACCCTGAGAACACCGCAGAAAGTATGGAAATACTGCTGAGCCGACGAGCGTCGTTCCTGAGAATCCTCCAATCCTTTGAAAGACCCGATGAAGACCAGAACCGTACGCACCGACATCACCACGATATAGATGCCCGTAGCCCGCTCTAAGATCTCCTTGAATATCGGATACTCCAGATAAATCAGCGGCATGAGCGACCATATCACCACAGCCGGCACAATATGGCAAGCCGAGGTGAGCACCTTTTTGTTCAGCAGCACATCATCCCAAGTGATGTCCGTCTTATCAGTAATCTTACTGATGAGCGGAACCAGTAACTTGCGACAAAGAAAATCGCTCAGCATCGCCAAGAGAATGGCAGTAATGGTGAGTAAGATATGGCGCAGCATGGGCACAAAATCACCGGTGACTCCTGCCCATGTAATCATTTCATCTACAAACTTACGAATTTCCTCCATAAAACTATTAACTATCAACTATAAACTATCAACTAACGCTCACGGTTGGCAGAGCAAAGTACATACTTTATCTGCAAAGTGTCTGGCATTATTGCCATGCATGATACCATTATTGATGATGGCGAAACAGAGCTCATGACCATTGGCTGCGGTACAGTAACCCGCCAATGAGATGATGCCCGTCAGCGTACCCGTCTTTGCTTTCACATTGCCATGCACAAAACTGTTCTTCATACGCTTCTTCAATGTACCATCAACCCCACCGATAGGCAGCGAATGTTTCAGATGGTCCATGATGTTGCCGTTGAGATAAGCATAACGCAACAACTTCACCTCCAGTTCGGCACTGAGATAATTATAGAGCGAAAGTCCCGAGCCGTCAGCCAGTTTATATCTTGCCGGATCGAGTCCTATCTTACGGATAAGCTGTCTTTCCACATTTCGGGCACTCTTGGCACTCGCCCATTTATTGCCCGTAGAAGCCGCAATCTGATAATACATGCTCTCGGCATAGAGATTATCACTCTCCTTCATCATCTTGTGCAGAATCTGATCCATCGTATGGAATCGGGTACAGACCGTAAAGGCACTCGCAGGGCAAGTCTTCTCTGAAGCCCCAAAGCTGGAATATTCGATGCCTCCCTCACGGAGCTTGGCAAGAAACTTATCCATAAAGATGTCCTTGCGCTGGAATACCAGTGGCGAAAGCACCGGATTGTCATCATCCCAGCACCAGCCTTCACCCAACAGGTCGGCATCCTTCAAAGAGCGGTCGGCATAGATGCTGCCACGGATGGTGTCAACACCCATATCCTTCAGACTATTGACAAATGCCGACATATCATCGCTGTTGAAACGGGGATCCATACCGCCTATACAATAGATATTCCCCGTCAATACTCCATTCTCAATGGTACCGGTATATTTCAGAGTGGTTTTAAACTGGTAAGAACCGCCCAACTTATCGAGCGCCGTAACGGCAGTCAGGAGCTTCATCGTACTTGCCGGACGCATCAGCTGTCGTTCATTTCTCTGATAGATACAAGAGTCAGCAGACAGGTCCCAGACCATCAGTCCTACCTGTGATGTTTCGAACATCTTGCTTTCAAGGAGTTTATCAATACCCACCTTCACCGATTCGGGCCAAGGCAATTTCTGCGCGAGCGTATCCGCAGCCAGGGAGTCAACGAGTGTAGAGTCGGAAACTTCCTCCTCATCAACCGTTTCTATTCCCTCATCTTCAATCACATTCTGGGCCTGCACCGGTACAGATATCCATACCATCATCAGACCCAACATCATATATATTATCTTTTTCATCACAATCAGTTCACCTGAACTTAAAAGAAATTATTTATTCTTGATTCTCTCCATAAATGCCTCTTCATTATCCGGCTGAACGGTCACAATATTCTTATGTCCGTATTCGATGACCACACAATGGTCTAATCCGAAGAAAGTCTTGGCGATGTGTACATCAATGACATCACATAGCGGCACATTTCTGTTGGAAGAGAACCTGCCCTCATTGATGATGAGATATTCCATCTCCTCATCGAGGTCTATCGGTTTTACCATCTTGAAGGTATAGGTTGTATTCAGTATGCGCTCTATCATGCCCACGATGATGATAGCCACAAAGATGCCGATGATAGCCAGCTTGACCCAGAAGAAATAGAGAGCCAGGATTGCAAACACCGCCACACCGATACGTGCCGTCAGCGTAAAGCGCTTATGAAAAGTTCTATCTGCCATAACTTTGATTTATTACCTTATATTATTGTCGTTTTTACGACCTTTTGATAGTCTAAAAGACTATATAACCTTAAATTTCGCTGCAAAATTACAAAAAATCCCTCTCTTATTACTCATTTTAAAGATTAATTATTACTTTTGCAACGAATTAAGAATTAATTCTGAGAGAATGGGGCTGTTTTATAGATAAAAACACCCGTTCTTAAAATTGAAATTAGATAAGAATAAACTCAATGGTTTATAAGTATGATTTTCTGATTATCGGCTCAGGAGTTGCCGGTATGAGTTACGCCCTGAAAGTAGCCAGAGCGCATAAAGGTAAGGTGTGTATGATTTGCAAAACCTCTCTCGACGAGGCGAACACGTCATTTGCACAGGGTGGTGTTGCGTCAGTTACCAACTTGGAAGTGGATAACTTCGACAAGCACATTCAAGACACGATGATTGCTGGTGATTACATCAGCGATTATAAAGCAGTGAAGCAGGTTGTCACCATGGCACCGGAGCAGATCAAGGAGCTCGTGCAGTGGGGCGTCAACTTCGATAAGCAGCAGGACGGCAAGTTCGACCTCCACCGTGAGGGCGGTCACAGCGAGTTCCGCATCCTTCATCATGCCGATGATACGGGTGCAGAAATCCAGCGCGGTCTGATGGAGGCTGTGCGCAACTGTCCGGATATCGATATCAAGGAAAATCATTTCGCCGTGGAGATTATCACTCAGCACCACTTGGGTGCCCGTGTTACTCGCCGCACTCCTTATATCAACTGTTACGGTGCATACGTATTGAATCCTGATACCCAGAAGGTGGATACCTATCTGAGTAAGGTTACCGTGATGTGTACCGGTGGATGTGGTGCCGTTTATCAGACTACCACCAACCCTGTCATCGCTACGGGTGATGGCGAGGCGATGGTATACCGTGCCAAGGGAACTGTAGCCGACATGGAGTTTGTCCAGTTCCACCCAACAGCCCTCTATCATCCAGGAGAGACTCATCCTGCCTTCCTCATCACCGAGGCGATGCGTGGATACGGTGGCATCTTGCGTCTGCCTAACGGCGAAAGTTTCATGGAGAAATATGATAAGCGATTGAGTCTGGCTCCTCGTGACATCGTGGCCCGTGCCATCGATAAAGAGATGAAGATTCACGGATTGGATCATGTCTGTCTCGATGTAACCCATAAGAATCCAGAGGAGACCAAGCGTCACTTCCCTAATATCTACGCCAAGTGTCTGAGCATCGGCATCGACATCACCAAGGAGTATATCCCTGTTCGTCCTGCCGCTCACTATATGTGTGGTGGTATCAAGGTAGATTTGAACGGCTGTTCAAGCATCAACCGTCTCTATGCCCTGGGCGAGTGTTCATGCACCGGTCTGCATGGCGGTAACCGCCTTGCCAGCAACTCGCTCATCGAGGCTGTGGTTTATGCCGAGACTGCTGCCAAGCACAGTATTGAACATGTAGATGAATACGACTTCAACGAGAAGGTACCAGCATGGAATGATGAAGGTACTTTGACCAACGAAGAGAAGGTGCTGATTACACAGAGCGTGAAAGAAGTGGGCGAATGCATGAGCAACTATGTAGGTATCGTGCGCAGCGATCTCCGTCTGAAGCGAGCATGGGACCGTCTCGATCTTCTCTACGAAGAGACAGAAAACCTCTTCAAGCGTGTAAAGGTAAGCAAGGAACTCTGCGAGCTCCGCAACATGATTAACGTGGGTTATCTCATCACCCGCATGGCGATAGAACGCAAGGAGAGCCGTGGTCTCCACTATACCATCGACTACCCTGTTCATGCTTACGACAAGAAATAAAGTTTTTTCAAGCTACCATATAAAGCCGCCAGGATATTCTCACACGATATCCTAGCGGCTTTTTCTTTGCCTACAGGAAAGTTCAAATTCTTAATGACATAGATGACCACACTTTTTGCTGCCCCTCAAAAAGTAGACACAGAAAGGTGGAAAACTGATGGAAAATGATTA
>OGFW01000577.1_pt1 | contig 38113 bp, 24 predicted proteins | sample 1570991 | NCBI WGS metagenome assembly OGFW01 (sample SAMEA2582074, study PRJEB24529) | metagenome | biome: Human gut stool | place: China | collected 2011
GACAATCTGTTTAATTATCAGGCAAAAGTGATCAAAGAACTGGCAGAGAAAGAGTCCTGTGTATTTATCGGACGCTGTGCAGACTTTGTTCTCAAAGACCGCCCGGATGTGATGAGCGTCTTTATCCATGCACCGCAGGATTACTGCCTGGCACGTGGTATGGAACGCAACTCCATGACGGAAAAAGAGATGGAAAGATTTATAGCAAAGACAGACAAGTATCGAGGTGATTTCTATCATTATTATACCGGACGCACCTGGAACGATGCGAGAAATTACGATCTGTGTCTGGACAGCAGCAAGCTTGGATTTGACAAATGCGTAGAAGCAATCAAGGCATACGCAAAAGGAAGATTTGGCGAAGATATTTTTGAATAAGCGTCCAGCAATGCAGCAAGTATCAGGAGCAGATGTGAGATACTTGCATAAATAAAGCAAGAATGCGGCAGGGAGAGGAAACTTTCTCTGTCGTTTTTGTCTCTTAGCTGAAGAAAACTTTTTATAGCGATTCTGTCAGGTAAATGTCAGCAAAACTGACCAGAATCGCGTGCCAAGTCTCACATGCGTTCGACTTGAACTTAGTCGGAGAAGGTTATTTCAGTATCTCCAGCCCATGCAGCATGATACGGAAAAAATCAGAAATTATTGTATACTCATGGCATGGGAACATGGAAATCTAAAAACAGACACAAATACCTATTACAATATCACATTATTTTTGTCTGTAAATATAGGAAGAAATTACTGGTTTCGAGGCAGATATCAGATGATATAAAACAGTTTTCGTATGAGATATGTCAGAGACACAGTGTGATAATAAGATATATGGAAACAGATAAAGGCCATATTCACTATATGATAGAGACAGAACCAACAATGTCTATTAGTAAGATTGTAAACCTGATGAAGAGCTATACAACATACCATATATGGAAAAGATATCCCCAATATTTACGAAAACAATTCTGGAAAGAACATACCTTTTGGACAGATGGATATTTTGCCTGTAGTGTAGGAAATGTATCGGAAGAAATGCTGAAAAGATATATAGAAAATCAAGGTTGAGAAAGAGGGTGACAGTGGATGTTAAAGGCATATAAATACAGAATATACCCTAATAATGAGCAGAAAATACAAATTGCAAAAACATTTGGCTGTTGCCGTTTTGTATATAATCAGACACTGGCATACCGGAAAGAAGTATATGAGAAAGAGAAAAAATCAGTTAGTAAAACCGACTGTAACAATTATTGCAACAGACAATTAAAGAAAGAGTATGAATGGCTGAAAGAAGTGGATAAATTTGCTCTGACAAATGCGATTTACAACATGGATGCTGCATACCAGAAGTTTTTCAAGGAACACGCAGGTTATCCGAAGTTTAAGAGTAAACACGATAATCATAAGTCATATACAACAAATTTTACGAATGGCAATATAACAGTAGATTTCGGGTGCAATAGAGTAAAACTGCCTAAATTAAAAGGAATAAAAGCAAAACTGCATAGAAATTTTATCGGACAGATAAAATCGGCAACGATATCACAAGTTCCGAGTGGAAAATATTATGTATCAATTTTAGTGGAAACAGAACACGTGGAACTGCCACATATAAATCAAAATACAGGAATAGATTTAGGTATTAAGGAGTTATGTATTACTTCTGCTGGAAAGAAATACGAAAATCCAAAAATCATCAGAAAATACGAAAAGAAACTGGTGAAACTGCAAAGGCAGTTAGCCCATAAAGAGAAAAGAAGTCAAAATTACTGCAAAACAAAGAAAAAGATAGCATTATGCCATGAAAAAATAACAAATACCAGAAAAGATTATCTGCACAAGATGTCCCATGAGATTATCAGCGAAAACCAAGTGATAGTTTCGGAAGATTTGCAGATAAAAAACATGGTAAAAAATCACCGTTTGGCAAAGTCTATAAGTGATGTATCATGGTATGAGCTGACAAGACAGTTAGAATATAAGGCAAAGTGGAATGGCAGGAAATATGTCAAAATAGATAGATTCTATGCCAGTAGTCAGCTGTGTTCAGTCTGTGGATACCAAAATACAGAGACAAAAAATCTATCAGTAAGGGAATGGACATGTCCTGTCTGTGGAACAAATCATGACAGGGATATCAACGCAGCAAAAAATATACTGGAAGAAGGATTAAGACAAATAGCATAAAAATAACAATATAGGGCAGGGACTGCCCGAATTAACGCCTGTGGAGATAGTAGGTTACGAGGTCGATGAAGCAGGAAGCCCATTGGCTTAAGACAATGGGTAGTTCACCAATGATAAGGTGGAAAAAAGGACAAAACATCGCCTGGCATAGTACAGATTTACCAGATTAAGGTTGACGCTCTATCGTGAATTACATATAATAAGCATGATTTACTGTGTCTTTTTGGGGAATACCGAAGGCATTTGGAGGAAAAATGAGAAGAAACCTTAATATAAAACAGAGAAAATGGCGGAGCTTTATCTTTGCAACGATTTTTGGTGTGACAGCAGCGACTGCGGTCATTACGGTAAAACCGTTGGAAAGTTATGCGTATACGGAGACGGCGGGTGTTTTGAATGATGGACCGGTACAGATGCGAAAGACTCCGGTAGATGGGGACAAGATCACATCTTTAGCTGCGGGTACAGCAGTCCGTGTGATAGATGAAGTGGATGGCTCCGATGGAATGAAATGGTACAAGGTACAGATTTCCTATAATGGAATGGCATCCACCGGATATATCAGGTCAGATTTTATCACGCTTTCAACAGAAGATACCTCTTCCGGAAGTGCGATCACAGACAGTTCGGCACAGGGAGCGGCCGGAGTGGTCACGAACACCAATGGCAACGTTTACGTGAGAACCGGAGCAAGCACGGCATATTCGCCGGTGACCATGGTAAAAAGAGACCAGACGGTGAATGTGCTGGGACAGACAACGACGAATGGGACAATCTGGTATAATGTGACGTTTAATAAAGATGGGGTGGATTATGCCGGGTGGATCTGTGGAACATACCTTGCGGTAACAGGACAGACTTCTGCGGACGGATCGCAGGGAGCTGCTACAACAGTGACAGATGAAGAATATGTTGCATCGTTAAAATCAGCAGGATTTCCGGACAGCTATTGTAACTCACTTCTGGCATTGCACCAGAAGTATCCAGACTGGCAGTTCGTTCCGGTACAGACAGGACTGGACTGGAATACCGTCATTGCAAATGAGAGTGTTGTCGGAAGGAATCTGGTGCAGAGTTCTTCCAATGATGCGAGAAAGTCAACGGAGACGGGTGCTTATGACTGGGCGGCCAACAAATGGTATGGTTATGACGGAGCAGGCTGGGTAAGTGCCTCCTCCAATTACATAGCATATTGCATGGATCCGAGAAATTACCTGAATGACACGTATATTTTTCAGTTTGAAACGTTAGAATATGCGCCATATCAGAACGTAACAGGAGTTGGAAATATTCTGTCAGGCAGTTTTATGAGTGGAAACTATAGCGATACAGACGGAGCATCGCGAAGCTATGCAGATACTTTCATGGAAGTGGGACAGAACTTGAGTGTCAGTCCTTATCATCTGGCTGCAAGATGTAAGCAGGAGCAGGGAAATAAGGGGACAAGTCCTTTGATCTCTGGCAATTACTCTGGCTATAATGGATATTACAATTACTTTAATATCGGAGCATATACGACATCGTCTGCGTCTGCGACGGTCAACGGATTGATTTATGCGAAAAATAACGACTGGAATTCTATTTATAAATCAATTAATGGTGGAGCTGGTATCGTTGGAAATAATTATGTGAAAAAAGGGCAGAACACCTTATATTTCCAGAAATTTAATGTGGTGAATATGAACAGCATATACTCACATCAGTACATGACAAATGTGCAGGCGGCAATGTTAGAAGGAAAAACAATGAGCACCGCTTATGCGGATAAATCACAGGGATTTATATTCCGTATTCCGGTGTATAGCAATATGCCGGAGTCAGCAGTGACGTTTTCAGACAGTGGTAATCCGAATAACTGGCTCTCTTCTCTCAGCGTAAGCGGATATGGACTGACACCGTCTTTCCAGGCAGCAGTAACCGATTATTCCGTGATCGTTGGAACCGAGGTAAGCTCGATCAATGTAGGTGCTTCGGCAGTTGCACCGAAAGCGGGAGTTTCCGGGGCGGGAACTTATGCATTGAATTATGGAAATAATGCGATCAACGTAACTTGTGTGTCACAGAGCGGTTCGGCAAAAACCTACACGATCAATGTGGTAAGACAGCAGCCGGCAGCAGACAATACCCAGACACCGGAAAGTGGTGGAACAACGGTTGCGGACGGCGTATCCGTTTCTACCTCCTATAAACTGGGAGATACCGTGATCACAGGTATTACACCGGGAACAGGCGCTTCTTCTGTACTTGCCAATATCTCAGCGGGAAGCGGCACGGTCAAAGTGCTGAAAGCAGATGGCACAGAAAATACCGGTGCAGTCGGAACAGGTAATAAAATTGCAGTATATGCAAATGGAACACTGGTGAAGCAGTATGACGTTGTCATTTACGGTGACATCAATGGAGATGGAAAAATCTCTGTGGTCGATCTGGTCATGATGCAGAAACAGATTCTTGGAACATCACAGCTTTCCGGTGCGTATGCAGCGGCTGCGGATATAAGCAGAGATGGAAAAGTTTCCGTAAAAGACCTTGTGCTTTTGCAGAAACATATTATAAATGCAGCACAGATTGAACAGTAACAGGGCTGTGTGGATAGAAAGAGTTATTTTAGTGAGAAAATACAATTTTCACACATAAGAATGGAGAGTAAAATGAAAAAGAAATTAGGTGTGATCATTACACTGTTAACATTATGCATCTGCCTTATGACACCGCAGATGCATGCCAAGGCGGCTTCCGGAAAAACAACGATCGCTGTGTCTGCCGGTTCCCTGAATATCGGACAGACTGTGACGGTAACGGCAAAAGCATTAAGTGCATCCGGGGACAGTGCATATGCCAATATGGTTTTGACCTATGATGCCGGCATTCTGGAGTTTGTGAGCTGTAATGCAACTTATGGCGGTGGCGGCGGAAGTATTTCGGTAGCGAGTGACAGCTTCAGTGTGACATTAAAAGCAATTGCTGCAGGGAAAGCATCCATATCCCTTTCTGCTACAGATGGAGTTATTTTCAGTACCGCGGAAGAATTGGATTCCATGGCAGGCAGCAGCACTTCTGTGACGGTCAAAAACGAAGCAGCAGGCAGCAACACAGGAAATAACAGCAGTGCCGGTAACAACGGAAGCTCCGGCAGCAATGGAAATGCGGGAAATGGAAGCAGTTCTGGCACAGGAAGTAACAACAATACTGGAAGTAATACGAATACGGCAGCTTTATCCGCAGATAATTCCTTAAAAGCACTGACAATCTCACCGGGAACATTGTCTCCGGCTTTTAAGGGAAGTACAACAAAGTATACGGCAGCTGTGGATAATTCTGTGACAAGCATTGCGGTCAGTGCAACGCCTGTAAATGAAAAGGCAACCGTTGAATCGGTTACCGGAAACACGAATCTTGCCGTCGGAGCGAATGTTGTGAAGATTGTTGTAAAGGCAGAAAACGGAACAACAGCCACTTATAAAATCACTGTGACAAGACAGGCAGCAGGAAATGCAGGAACCACCGGAGGTGAGACGACAACCACAGGTGGTGAAAACGGAGACAGTGAGAACGGGGACGCAGAGACACCGGAAGACACGGAGGAAGTACCGGCAACAGAAGCCCCGGCGTCACAGGCGGAGGTTGTGATCAATGATACAGCTTATCACATCTCAGACAGTTTCACAGAGGAACAGATTCCGGCTGATTTTACAGAAGCAACAGTTAATTTCCGTGGAACGGAATGCAGAGGTCTGACGTTTGACAAAGGAACAATTTCTCTGATCTATCTGGAAACAGACAATGTGGACGCAACGACCGGCAGATTCTTTATTTATGATGAGACCAGGGATGTTGTCTATGATTTTATGAAGTTTACTGCAGGTGAGAGCAGTTATGTGATTCCACTTTTGGCACCGCTTGATTCGGTACTGCCGGAGAGTTATGTGCAGGTGTCCCTGCAAATGCCGGAAAATACCGTGATGACCGCTTACCAGCTTCCGGCAGAGGATGGAGAGGAAGCGTCTGATTTCTATATCTTTTATGCAGTAAATCAGGACGGAACCGAAGGCTGGTATCAGTATGATGCGGCAGAGGGTACTTACCAGCGTGTCAATGGAAATATCACCGAGACAGCAGATTCTTCTTCGGATGATCTTGCAGCATTGCAGAGCCAGTATGATGAACTCTCAAAGAAATATAAAGATGCAAAATCCTTTTCCAGAAACATGATCGCTGTGCTTATTTTTGTATTGGCAATCGCAGTTGTGATCATACTGAATATCATGCTCTTTGGCAGAAAGAAAAAAGGAAAAGACGAACTCTCAGAGGACAACGATCCGGAGCTTGACGAGCCAGAGAACGAGGACGACGAAGCAAACGAAGAGACAGAAACCGAGAAAAAACCTTTCTTGGGAAAATTCCGTGGATTCCGAAAAAAAGAAAAAAATGAGGATGAGGACGATTATTTCGATGACGAGGAAGAGTACATCGAGGAAGAACATCCAATCAACAGGGCTTACCGCGAATGGAATGATTATGAGGATGAAATTCCATCCACTTCTGAGAAATCAGTGACAGAAGAAAAGTCCGAGAAAAAATCACCTATAGAAAATGAAAAAATGGATGTGCCGCAAAAAAATGAAACTTCTGTGAAAAATGAAAAAGGAATGGAAGTTTTCGACCTAAATGATTTATAATATAAAATAGAATGTAGGTAATTGCGAAAATCATTCATAACGTAAATTAAATTGTGAAAAATCAACAAAAGCTTGAGAAAACACTGTGGAACCGTGTTTTCGAAAATTTTGTTGATTTTGAACAATTTGAGATAGATTAAGGAGAGTTTGCAATCACCTAATAAATAACATGAGGAGACAACATGCAATTACCATACACTGTAAAAGCCAAAAAAGCGATTGATATCGCCGGCAAAATGTCAAAATCATTACATCATAATTATATCGGAACCGAGCACTTACTGATTGGGCTATTGAAGGAAAATTCAGGAGTAGCGGCAAAAATTCTGAATGAGAATGGTGTAGAGTTAGATAAAATTGTAGATCTGATCAAAGAATTGATCGCTCCGGCGGAGGGAACAGCAGTAGCAGAATCAGATGGTTATTCACCGAGAGCAGCAAAAGTTCTTGAGAATGCAGAGAAGGAGGCAGTCAGATTCCATGCAGATGCTATTGGAACAGAACATATTCTGATTTCCATGATCAAAGAGACAGACTGTGTTGCATCCAGATTACTGACAACGCTGTCCGTCAATATGCAGAAAGTCTTTGTGGACACTCTCATTGCGATGGGGGAAGATGCAAATCTTTACCGCGAAGAATTTCAGAATGGCCGTCCGGGAAAAAAGAAAAATAATGAGGGAACCCCGACGTTGGATCAGTATTCCAAAGATCTGACACAGCTTGCAACGGAAGGAGCACTGGATCCGGTGGTTGGACGTGAGGAAGAAATCCAGAGAGTGATTCAGATTCTAAGCAGAAGAACGAAGAACAATCCATGTCTGATCGGAGAACCGGGAGTTGGTAAAACGGCTATCGTGGAAGGAATCGCAGAGCGTATCGTATCCGGCCTTGTACCGGACTCTGTTCAGGGAAAAAGAGTGGTATCTTTAGACCTATCCGGTATTGTGGCTGGTTCAAAATACCGTGGAGAATTTGAAGAGCGTATCAAAAAAGTGATTCAGGAAGTGACAAAAGCAGGAAATGTTTTGCTGTTTATCGATGAGCTTCACACAATCATCGGTGCCGGTGGCGCAGAGGGCGCGATCGATGCCTCTAATATTTTAAAACCTGCACTTGCCCGTGGTGAGATTCAGATCATGGGAGCAACGACAATCACAGAATACCGCAAATATGTAGAAAAAGATGCTGCACTAGAGCGAAGATTCCAGCCTGTGACGGTGGAGGAACCGGGCGAGGAACAGACAGTTGCAATTTTGAAAGGGCTTCGCGGTAAATACGAAGCACATCATCATGTAAAGATCACGGATGAGGCAGTCGAGGCGGCAGTCCGCCTGTCAGCGCGCTATATCAATGACCGTTTTTTGCCGGATAAGGCAATTGATCTGATGGATGAAGCAGCAGCAAGAGTGCGGTTTGGCGTGTCTAACCATACAGAGAAACTTGCGGAATTGAGAAATCAGATCACAGAAAAAGAATTACAGTTAGAGGATGCTCTGAGCAATTCCGATATTGCGCTTGCAAAACAGTGCAAGGAAGAAAAAGAAGCATTGGAAGCAGAGCTTGAGAAGCAGACAAAAAAAGCGCAGCGTGAGATCCGCAGAAAGAATTTGTCTGTCACAGAGGATGATGTGGCAGATGTTGTTTCCGGCTGGACAAAAATTCCGGTGAAGAAACTGGCAGAAGGCGAGGCAGCCCGTCTGAAAAAATTAGAGGCAACGCTGCACAAACGTGTCGTTGGTCAGGAAGAAGCTGTGACGGCTGTGGCAAAAGCGGTGAGACGTGGACGTGTCGGTTTAAAAGATCCGAGAAGACCAATCGGTTCGTTCCTGTTCTTAGGACCTACAGGCGTAGGTAAAACGGAGATTTCCAAGGCGCTGGCGGAGGCTGTTTTCGGCAATGAACAGGCGATGATACGTGTTGATATGTCGGAGTACATGGAGAAACACAGTGTTTCTAAAATGATCGGTTCCCCGCCGGGATATGTCGGACATGAGGACGGCGGTCAGCTCAGCGAGAAAGTGCGCAGGAATCCGTATTCCGTGATTTTGTTTGACGAGATTGAAAAAGCGCATCCGGATGTATTTAATATTTTACTCCAGGTGTTAGACGATGGACATATCACGGATTCCCAGGGACGCAAGGTGGACTTTAAAAATACGATCATTATCATGACATCAAATGCAGGAGCACAGTCCATTGTGGAACCGAAAAAACTTGGTTTTGCATCTTCTGATGATGAAAAGCAGAATTACGAGCGCATGAAAAACAGTGTGATGGAGGAAGTGCGCAGGATTTTCAAACCGGAGTTCTTAAACCGTATTGATGAGACCATCGTATTCCGTTCACTGAACAAAAATGATATGAAACAGATCGTCACATTAATGTTGAAAGATCTGACAGACCGTTGTAAGAGCCAGATGGATATCACACTTCATGTGCGTGACAGCGTGAAAAATTATATTGTGGAAAAAGCATACGAACCGAAATATGGAGCAAGACCACTCCGCCGCAAAATCCAGAATGAGATCGAGGATCAGCTTGCAGAAGAAATCTTAGACGGCAAGGTGAAAAAGGGTGATGAAGTGATCGTCACTACGAAAAAGAATGCAGTTGTTTTTGAAGTAAAGGAACAGTAACACAAAAATAAAAAAATCCTTAAATATGATGAAAATACTAGCAATCGAAAAGTAGTTGGGATATAATGATTTTACAAAATTTTACGGTGCAGCAGACAGAGAAAGACTGTACCACAGGAGGAAAAGATGAGCGCTATTAGTGAATTAATTCGTTCAGAAGCGGATGGAACGATCAGTTTTGGAGATTACACTCTGGATGCAAAGGCAAAGCTTGATAACTTTGAACATCAGGGAGACCTTTATAAGGTGAAGACTTATAAGGATATCACAAAGCTGGAGCGTAATGGTATGTTTGTTTATGAATCTGTACCGGGAACAGCGGCATATCATTTGAATGCGACAGACACAGGAATTTCTTTTTCCGTGGAAGGACCGGAAGATGCTCAGATCACACTGGAGTTAGAAGAAGAGACTGAGTATGAGATTACAGTAGACGGAACAAGCGCAGGCAGGATGAAAACCAATCTTGGCGGCAAGCTGACTGTCAGTGTGGAACTTGGAGAGAAACCGGTAGAAGTTCAGATTCAGAAATGCTAAGAAATGATAAGGGGTTGTCAGAAACGGCAACTCCTTTTAATGTCAATCGGAACTATTTGCAGAGTTTCCGGTTATTTTTTTGATAGGGAAGGTTATATGGCAAAAGGAAAAACAAGTATTTTTTTCTGCCAGTCCTGCGGATACGAATCATCCAAATGGATGGGGCAGTGTCCGGGATGTAAGGAATGGAATACATTTGTAGAAGAAGTGGTAGACAAAAAGAGTGCGGGCACATTGGCAAAGCAGAAAGCGACAGCGTCAGAGGCAAAGGTATTGCCACTGTCCCAGATTGAGATGACCTGTGACAAACGTGTGTCAACCGGCATGAGAGAATTAGACCGCGTGCTTGGCGGAGGCATTGTGCAGGGTTCCATGGTGTTAGTGGGAGGTGATCCGGGAATCGGAAAATCCACATTGCTGCTTCAGGTATGCAGGAATCTGTCGGAGCATAACATAAAAGTGCTCTATATTTCCGGGGAGGAATCTTTGCAGCAGATCAAAATCCGTGCGGAGCGCATCGGAAATTTCGGGGACAGTCTGAAACTGCTGTGTGAGACAAATCTTGACACCATAAAGGCAGTCATTGACCGGGAAAAACCGCAGATCGTTGTAATCGATTCCATCCAGACGATGTTTAACGAAGAGGTTTCCTCGGCACCGGGCAGTGTATCACAGGTGCGCGAGTCCACAGGTGTTTTGATGCAGATCGCAAAGGGAATGGGAATCTCCATTTTCATTGTGGGACATGTGACGAAAGAGGGAGTGGTGGCTGGACCGAGAGTGTTAGAACATATGGTGGATACCGTGCTTTATTTTGAGGGTGACAGGCATGCAGCTTACCGTATTTTAAGAGGTGTGAAAAACCGTTTTGGTTCCACAAATGAGATCGGTGTGTTTGAGATGCGGCAGGACGGTCTTGTGGAAGTGGAAAATCCGTCCGAATATATGTTGAGCGGTAAACCGGAGGGAGCGTCCGGCTCTGTTGTGGCATGTTCCATGGAAGGGACTAGACCAATCCTTTTGGAGGTGCAGGCACTTGTATGTCACAGTAATTTTGGTATTCCGCGAAGAACAGCGGCAGGAACGGATTTTAACCGTGTCAATCTTTTGATGGCGGTTCTGGAAAAAAGACTGGGCTTAAAGCTGGGTGACTGTGATGCCTATGTGAATATCGCAGGAGGAATCAAAATGAATGAGCCGGCAATCGACCTTGGCATTGTTCTTGCATTGATCTCAAGTTACAAGGACAAACCGATCGATGAGAAAACCATCTGTTTTGGCGAGGTCGGATTAAGCGGTGAGGTCCGCGCGGTAAATATGGCAGAACAGCGGGTGCAGGAGGCAAAAAAACTTGGCTTTGAGGTCTGTATTCTACCGGAAGTCTGCAGAAAATCCATGACAGAAGTAAAAGGTATCAGGCTGGTCGGTGTGAGCAATCTTTTAGATGCCATGAATTATCTGAAATAAAAAAATTGTATGAATTTTATAAAAAATAAAGGAAATTGAAAAATCCTGCCGAATAATAAAAATATGGAGATTTTATTGAAACGATTTTTTATATGGTGCTTCGGGAGAGACTGTCAGATATCAGAGAGGTGATACATATGACAATACGGGAAGAACTTGAAAAAATGGAGCGGGAAACATTAAGCCCTTATGCAACGCTCAGTGTGAACACGAAAGGCAGGGAACGCGAGGAAGAACAGTGCGATGTCCGGCCTGTTTTTCAGCGAGACAGGGACAGAATCCTGCATTGTAAGGCATTCCGGCGGTTGAAGAATAAGACACAGGTTTTTCTGACACCGAAGGGAGATCACTATAGGACAAGACTTTCCCATACCTTAGAGGTATCGCAGAATGCGAGAACAATTGCAAAAGCACTGCGTCTGAATGAAGATCTGGTGGAAGCAATCGCATTGGGACACGATATGGGGCATACGCCGTTTGGTCATGCCGGAGAGTATGTGTTAAACGAAATCTGTGAAGACGGATTCCGGCACAACGAGCAGAGTGTCCGTATCGTGGAAAAACTTGAGAAAAACGGCATGGGCTTAAATCTGACTTGGGAAGTGCGGGACGGTATTTTAAATCATCAGTCTAAGTCAATGCCACATACGCTGGAGGGAAAAGTAGTCCGTTTATCAGATAAAATCGCCTATGTTTATCATGACGTGGATGATGCAATCCGCGCAGAGATCCTGACGGAGGATGATATTCCATCAGAGATCCGTAAAACATTAGGTTTTACCACAAAACAGCGTTTAAATACATTGATACATAACGTGATCATGAATAGTATGAACCAGGATGACATTCGGATGTCAGCAGATATTCAGGAAGCCATGTTTGAGCTGCGCCATTTTATGTTCGATCATGTATACACGAATCCAATTGCCAAGGGTGAGGAAGTGAAGGCTAAGGCAATGATCCGGCAGCTCTTCGGATTCTACAAAGACCACATCGAGTTTCTGCCGGAAAAATATCTCGCCATGCTTGATGAAGGGGAAAAGACGGAACGTGTGATCTGCGATTACATCGCAGGTATGACCGACCAGTACGCCATCACCAAATTCAGCGAATACTTCCTGCCGCAGTCATGGCAAGTGGATGGATATTAAGCCAATATAGCCTGCGGCGTGCGCAGGCGGATGGGTATTATAGACAATTGCGAAACTCATAATAACCTAAATTGAATTGTGAGAAATTGACAAAAGACATGAAAGACATTGGGGAGCCGCCGGCACTTAGAAGGCAGATACAACGGTAAGTTGTGTCTGGCTTCTTAGTACCGCTGCGAGCGACACATAGCGAAAGCGTGTCTTGAATGTTTTTGTTAATTTTGAACAATTTAAAGAAGACTATGAGGAGTTTCGCAATTGGCTAATAGATATTAAAAACGAAAGGAGGACACGCAGTATGCCATATTTTTCGGATGATATAATTGAAGAAGTGCGTTCCAGAAATGATATCGTGGATGTGATCGGACAGTATGTGCATCTGACGAAAAAGGGAAGCACCTATTTTGGACTGTGTCCTTTTCATAATGAGAAAACAGGATCGTTTTCTGTTTCTCCGAATAAACAAATGTACTACTGCTTCGGCTGTGGAGCCGGAGGGAATGTTTTCACATTTATGATGCAGTATGAAAACTTTACCTTCGGGGAGGCAATGGAAGCCTTGGCGGATCGGGCAGGTGTTGCCCTGCCAAAGCAGGAATATTCTTCCGCACAGAAGAGAGAGGCAGATAAAAAACAGCGGCTGTTGGAGATCAACAAAGAGGCAGCCAGATATTTTTATACATTATTGAGGAATGACCGTGGAAAACATGCACTCGCTTATTTCCAGAAAAGAGAATTGTCTGAGGAGACCATGAAAAAGTTTGGTCTGGGATATTCGGATCAGTACAGTGATGACTTATACCGGTATCTCCGTTCCAAAGGGTATGAGGATGAGATCTTAAAAGAGTCGGGGCTTGTGACGATCGATGAGAGACGCGGCGGCTATGACAAATTCTGGAACCGTGCCATGTTTCCGATTATGGATGTCCACAACAAAGTCATTGGTTTCGGTGGCAGGGTGATGGGCGATGGAGAGCCGAAGTATTTAAACTCACCGGAAACACCGATTTTTGATAAGAGCCGGAATCTGTATGGACTTAATTTTGCAAGGACAACAAAGAAACCACAGTTTTTACTGTGTGAGGGATATATGGATGTGATCGCACTGCATCAGGCAGGATTTGACAATGCGGTGGCATCGCTTGGAACTGCGCTGACGGCAGGGCATGCGAACCTGCTGAAAAGGTACACCAAGGAAGTGTATTTAACCTATGACAGTGACGGCGCAGGGGTGAAAGCAGCGCTCCGGGCAATTCCGATCTTAAAGGAAGTAGGGATTACGACAAAAGTGATCAACATGCGCCCGCACAAGGATCCCGATGAATTTATCAAGGCTCTGGGCGCAGAGGCGTATCAGGATCGTATCGATCATGCGGAGAACAGCTTTATGTTTGAGATACGCATTTTAGAACAGCAGTATGACATGAAAGATCCGGAGAGCAAGTCAGCCTTTTATCATGAAGTGGCGAAGAAACTCTGCTCCTTCACGGAAAAAATCGAGCGTGATATTTACGTTCAGGCAGTCGCGGAAAAATATATGCTGCCAACGCAGGATTTACAGCGGCTTGTCGGTAAATACGGAATGCAGATGGAAGGCATCCGAAAACAACCAACCCAGTTAAAAACCGGTATCAATGAGAAAAACGCCTCCGCCAGAGGAATCAAAAAAGAAGATGGGATGAAGCAATCCCAGAAACTTCTTTTGACATGGCTCATAGAGAATACCGGATTATATCATAAGATAAAAAAATATATCGCGCCGAAGGATTTTACGGAGGAGATATATCATAAGGTAGCTGAAGTATTATTCCAGCAGTTTGAGGAGAGCGGAGAAGCAAACCCAGCGAAGATCGTCAGCATGTTTCCAGATGAGGAGGCACAGAAAGAGATTGCGGCGCTTTTCAATGCAAGGATCCATGAGGTCGAGTCAAAAGAAGACCGGGAGAAGGCATTGAAAGAGACCATTATCCGCATCAAACAAAACAGTATCAAGTATCGGTCCGAGCATTTGGCACCGACAGATATGGCTGGTCTGATGCAGCTTGTAACAGATAAACGTGACCTGGAAGAATTGGAGAAATTGCATATTTCCATTGATTAGGGACAAAATAGTAGAAAACTTGAGAGGATGAAACAAAATGGCAAAAAAGACAGAAAACGAGGTAAAGGAAACCAAAAAAGAAGCAGCAGTGATGGATGAAGCTGCAAAAGAAAAGTTTCAGCAGAAGTTAAAGGATCTGTTAGCCTTGGCCAAAAAGAAAAAGAACATGTTGGAATACCAGGAGATCAGCGACTTCTTTGCGGACATGCAGTTAGAGGCAGAGCAGTTTGATAAAATTCTTGATTTTCTGGAAGCAAACAATATCGATGTACTTCGGATCACAGATGATGATTCTGATGATGAAATTTTACTCGATGTAGATGATGAAGACGAGATTGAAGTGGAAAAAATCGACCTTTCCGTGCCGGATGGCGTGTCCATTGAAGATCCGGTCCGTATGTATTTGAAGGAGATCGGTAAAGTACCTCTTTTAAGTGCAGAGGAAGAGATCGAGCTGGCAAAAAATATGGAAGCCGGTGCTGTGGCGAAGGAAAAGATCGCAATCTTAAAGAGCAGAGAAGAGAATGCAACGGAAGAAGAACTTGCAGAGATCAAAGAAGAGATCAAGAATTTGCAGAAAGATCTTGATGCAGGGGATGAGGCAAAGAAACGTCTTGCAGAAGCAAACTTACGTCTGGTTGTTTCCATTGCAAAAAGATATGTGGGACGTGGAATGCTTTTCCTCGATCTGATTCAGGAAGGTAACCTTGGTCTGATCAAAGCAGTTGAAAAATTCGATTACCGCAAAGGATACAAATTCTCTACCTACGCAACCTGGTGGATACGTCAGGCGATCACAAGAGCAATCGCCGATCAGGCGAGAACAATCCGTATTCCGGTTCATATGGTTGAGACAATCAATAAGCTGATCCGTGTATCCAGACAGTTACTTCAGGAGTTAGGACGTGAACCTAGTCCGGAAGAAATTGCAGCAGAGATGAATATGCCGGTAGAGCGTGTACGTGAGATCTTAAAGATTTCGCAGGAGCCTGTTTCTCTGGAGACACCAATCGGTGAGGAGGAAGACAGCCATTTAGGAGACTTCATTCAGGATGATAATGTGCCTGTACCAGCAGATGCAGCAGCATTCACATTGTTAAAAGAGCAGTTAGAGGAAGTACTTGGAACATTGACCGAGAGAGAGCAGAAAGTTCTGACACTCCGTTTTGGTCTGGAGGACGGTCGCGCAAGAACACTGGAAGAAGTTGGAAAAGAGTTCAATGTAACCCGTGAGCGTATCCGTCAGATCGAGGCAAAAGCGCTCCGCAAACTCCGCCATCCAAGCAGAAGCCGCAAATTAAAGGATTACTTAGAGTAAAATGGTAAAGATTTCAAATCGTTTAACGACAGCTGCAGCTCTTGTCACACAGGGATATACATTAGCAGATGTTGGAACCGACCACGGATATATTCCAATCTATCTGTTGCAGCAGGAGAAAATTCCATCTGCGATCGCCATGGATATCAACGAAGGACCGTTAGAGCGGGCAAAAGAACATATTGCTTTATATGGATTGCAGGCATACATACAGACACGTCTCTCAGACGGCGTGGCAGCTTTAAAACCCGGCGAGGTGGAAGCTGTCCTCATCGCCGGTATGGGAGGCGGACTTATCATGCATATTTTAAAAGACGGGGAAAAAGTCTGTCAGTCTGCAAAAGAACTCATCCTGCAGCCGCAGTCCGAGATCGAGCGTGTCCGTGAGTTCTTAAGAGAAGAGGGATATACCATTCTCGCAGAGGACATGGTGTATGAAGATGGAAAATTCTATCCAATGATGAAAGTGCAATATCAGGGAAAATCTGCGCAGAAGTACGCAGAAGAATCCCAAACCACCTTCAAAGCTTTATCCACGGCAGAGAAGGTGGAAGTGTTGAAACTTTCAGATCTCTATGGTGGATTACTCCTGCAAAACTGCCATCCTGTGTTGAAAACTTTTCTTGAAAAAGAAAAGCTCATATACACAGGCATCAAAGAGAATCTTGAAAAACAGCCGGCGTCTGAAAAAATTCAGGCGCGGCTTGCAGAAGTGGAAGACATATTGCATTATAATGAACTTGCATTACAGTTTTATGAATAATCCCCCTTATTTCAAAAACATCCGCATCATCTTTTCTTTCAATCCGGTATATTTCTGATACCGGATCGGCAGATCCATCCACGTTTTCTTATCGACAATACTGCGGTAATGGCTGAAGGTTTCAAAACCAACCCTGCCGTGGTAGCTGCCCATGCCGCTCTCACCGACACCGCCGAATGGCATATCGCTCGTTGCAAGATGAATGATCGTGTCATTGATACAGCCGCCGCCAAAACGGCAGGTATCTAAGACCTTCTTCTGTGCAGCCTTGTCCTCACTGAAAAAATAAAGCGCAAGCGGATGAGGGTGGGATTCCACGGTATCAAGCGCTTCGTCTAATGTGTCGAAGGTGAGGATCGGAAGCAGTGGACCGAAAATCTCTTCGCCCATCACAGCGTCGTCCCATGTGATATTATTGAGAACGGTAGGCGCAATGCGGAGCGATTCAGGCTCTGACTGTCCTCCGTACACAAGCTTTTCCCCATTGATCAGCCCGAGAATGCGTTCAAAATGCTTTTCGTTGATGATCTTTCCGTAATTCGGATTTTTCAGAGGTTCTTTCCCAAACTGCTTTTCAATCTCAGCTAAGATCGCAGTGATAAGCTCATCGCGGATGCGTTTGTCACAGAGAATATAATCCGGCGCAACACAGGTCTGTCCACAGTTCAAATACTTGCCGAAGACAATACGCTTTGCGGCAAGCCGGATCTTAGCGGTGGAGTCAACGATACATGGGCTCTTTCCGCCAAGCTCTAACGTGACAGGGGTTAAATATTCAGCCGCATGGCGCAGCACCTCCCGTCCGACGGTCTTTCCGCCGGTGAAAAAGATCATGTCAAAACGTTGCTGTAAGAGTGCCTGATTTTCTGCGCGGCCGCCATCCACTACCGCCACATAGTGCTTCGGAAAACATTCTTCGATCATGGTTTTCATGACATCAAACGTGCAAGGGGCGTAGGCGCTTGGTTTTACGACCGCAGTATTTCCGGCTGCTATGGCATCGATCAGCGGATCGAGTGTCAGTAACACCGGGTAATTCCATGGGCTCATGATCAGCACGGTTCCGTAAGGGGAAGGGGAGCGGAAGCTCTTTGCTGCAAACTGGGCGGCCGGGGTGGAAACACGTTTGCTGCGCATAAGGCTGCGGAGATGCTTCTGCATCCAGGTAAGCTCGGACAGTGTCAGCCCGATCTCACACATATAGCTTTCCATACGGCTCTTTCCAAGATCCTCCTTCAATGCCGCAGCGAGGTCGGCTTCATGGCGGATCATAGCCTCCTTCAGACTTTCTAACTGTTTCAGGCGGAATTCCGCCGGGATCGTTTTGCCACTGGAAAAAAAGTGGTTCTGTTGTTGTAAAATATCCTTGATCTCCTGCTCGGTCATGAGATGCCTCCTTTTATCTTCAGGATCGATCAGACAACTACCTGTTCTGACTCAACCTGTATCCGTACATCTGATACTTATATACTATCGAAAATAGCATACTTCTGCAAGTGTTTTACTTCCGGGCAGACAGGAAAAACAATTCTTGAAAAACGGCGCTTATAATGCTACAGTAATAATACTGATGATCTGCAGCAGAGATTATGGCGCAGATCAGTTTGATAATAATGTGACTGCCGGATACGAAGGGCAGATTGCGGAAAGGCATGGAAAATGAAATGAACGATTATAAAATAGGCACAAAATGTGTACAGGCAGGATATACCCCGGAGAATGGACAGCCGCGGCAGATTCCGATCATCCAGTCTACCACTTTCAAATACAGCACCGGTGAGGACATGGGAAAACTGTTTGATCTTGAGGCATCCGGATATTTCTATACACGGCTGCAGAATCCGACCAATGATCATGTCGCGGCCAAGATCGCAGCAATGGAAGGCGGCACAGCCGCAATGCTGACCTCAAGCGGACAGGCAGCGAATTTTTTTGCCATATTCAACATATGTGAGAGTGGAGACCATATCGTGGCATCATCCTCGATCTACGGCGGAACCTTCAACCTCATTGCAGTTACGCTTGCCAAAATGGGGATCACGGCAACCTTCGTGTCTCCTGACGCATCGGAGGAGGAGTTAAAAGCTGCATTCCGTCCGAACACAAAACTGATGTTTGGCGAGACGATCGCCAATCCGGCATTGACAGTATTAGATATTGAGCTCTTTGCAAAAACAGCACATGCGCACGGCGTACCGCTTATCATAGACAACACATTTCCAACTCCGGTCAACTGCAGACCATTTGAGTGGGGTGCGGATATTGTGACACACTCCACCACCAAATACATGGATGGACATGGTGCGGCAGTAGGCGGTGCGATCGTCGACAGCGGAAAATTCGACTGGATGGCACACGCGGACAAATATCCGGGACTTTGTACACCGGATGAGAGCTACCATGGTGTGACCTATGCAGAAAAATTCGGCAATGAGGGCGCATTCATCACAAAATGTACAACACAGCTTATGCGTGATCTCGGATGCATCCAGTCGCCACAGAACGCATTCCTGTTAAATCTTGGACTGGAGTCGCTGCACGTGCGTATGCCTAAGCATGTGGAAAACGGACAGGCAGTTGCAGAATTTCTGGAAAAACATCCAAAGGTAGCCTATGTGAACTATCCGGGCCTGCCTTCCAGCAAATACTATGAACGTGCCAGAAAATACCTGCCACACGGCGGATGCGGTGTCGTTTCATTCGGATTAAAGGGCGGCAGGGAGGCTGCGTCTGCTTTTATGCAGAACTTAAAGCTTGGAGCGATCGAGACACATGTGGCAGATGCAAGAACCTGCTGTCTGAATCCGGCGACCTCCACGCACAGACAGATGACAGATGAACAGCTGAAAGAGGCAGGTGTTCCGGCAGAGCTGATCCGAATAAGTCTCGGTTTAGAGGATAAGGAAGATCTGATCGCAGATATTTCGAATGCGTTGGATGCGATCAGGGACTAATGGAATCCAATAGCGGATCATTCCTGCGGAAACATATAGGAAAAATAAACATCCTTAAAATTAGCGTAATTGTCTCTTGAAATCGGAATCTGTGCGCCGGATTTTGTGAAGAGAGAGGTTTTACCGAACTTTTCCACGCAGCTTAACGCTGCAATATAGCTGCGGTGGCATTTATAAAACCCTTTTTCCACTGTGAAAATTGTTTCACACTGGTGAAAGGGTTCTTTTATGGAGATCACCGAGCCGTCTTTCAATGTGACTAACACATTCTTATTCTGCGCTTCCAGATATTCGACATCCTGAAAATAAATCGCCTGGTAGCCGGAATCTGTTCTTGCCGCGAAATGAGCCATGGAAGTCTTGTGGACTTCGTACCAGCTGTCAAGGACCGCATGGAAACGCACTTCGTCAAGAGGTTTCAGCAGATACCAGAAAGTGCGGACTTCATAAGATTCCAGCGCAAATTCCGGTGAGGAAGTCAGAAAAATGATCGGAACGTGTGGGTCATGCTGGCGCAGTTCGCGTGCGGTATCCATGCCGCTCAAAAGGGGCATGATCATATCAAGCAGGATCAGATCCATGCCATAAGCCCTGTGTGCGGAGATCAGTTCGTCACCGTTTGTGAACCGGTAGAGCTGCAGTGTCAGCTGATGCGCCCGGCACCAGGAATCAAGACTGTCTGAAAGCAGATCCAAAAATTCAGTTTCATCATCACAAATCGCAATCTTTACCATAATAAATTTCCTCGCTTAAAGAATAATGCGGACTACAAAGTCCTCACCTTCCATGTAAAACTGGTACTGTCCGTGTTCCTTCTCTACATAATAAATGACGCTTTGGACACCGATACCGTGATTCTTTGCCGTTGTAACCGGGATACCGTTTGAAAAAACAGGTGTCTCTGAAGCCGGATTCTTCTGCAGGATCAGAAGGTGGTTTCCCTTTTCAAAAATGCTCAGATGCACGATACGTTTTTCCTCAGGGAGCTTCGTGACCGCATGCATGGCATTTTCCAGAAGATTGGAAAGGATCGCACAGAAAGTCATCTCAGAGCAGCAGAGTGTCTGCGAAGTCTGGATCTGTACGTCAAAAACGATCTGATTTTCCGCAAACCGTGTCTGGTAAATGGAAAGAACCGAATTCAGCAGTTCATTTCTGCAGAAAGAGTGGATGACAGTGTCGTCATATTGCTTATTGATCTCCTGAATATAATCAAGCGCGCGCTCCGGTTCCTGCTGGGAGATAAAAGTCTGGATGGCGGCAAGATGATGTCGCATGTCGTGCCGCAGGATCTTCATGCGGTGTTCGCTGCTGCGGACCTGCTCAATCTCCGAGTGCAGGGAGTTCAACTGCATATTGGTAAGCTGACCGTATTGTTCAGCGCTGTTTTTCAACTCATATTCCTGAAAATAGACGAACAGGAAAATGACATAGGAAATACACATGGCAAATGCGAGAAATTCCACGACCACCTTATTTCCGGAGTAGAGAAGCATGGAGAACTTTGTGGTAGAGTAATCAAACACATAATAGACAAATGGCATTGCCCCGAGGATATACAGCTCCCGGTCAGATTTTGCAAAAAGCAGTGCGGTAGTCTGGCACAGATACCGGCTTAAGAAAGCGAAAACGGCAACAGTCACGATAATCCTTACCAGATAATAAATCCAGTCCAATCCGCTCAGGGATAAGGCAAAAATACCTGCCCAGTTGCTGAACTGGCAGCACAGATAAGCGGTCATAATAGAGATTATGGAAGGCAGCCAGCGGAAACGGTAATAAAACACCAGCAGCAGAAAAAGCGGCAGATGCACGAAAATCGGATAGACGGCTTCCGTGAACAACGAACCGAATACCGTATTGCAGATCAGAAAGAAAAGTCCGGATACTGCTCCACCGCCAAGAAGAATGCAGACATTTTTCTTATTTTGTTTTACCCCAAGAAAAAAGGCGGACAGAAAAATGCCAAACAGCATTGTCGTTAAGTGGTGTGTATAAGTTAAAATCTGAAGCAGCATGTGGCAATCCTCCTTGTTTCACAGTTATGATACATCCATTATAAAAAATTCGGAAAACCAAAGCAAGCCTGCATCTTACAATTCACGCCATATAATTACAACTCACGCCGAAATCCGGGTTTTGGATGAACGCTGTGATAAAATGAAAAAATGGTAATGCAACATATTGTGAAAAAATAAACAAATGCAGGAGGAGAATACACATGATAAGAAAAAAGAGAATGGGCAAAGGAATTGCAAAAATACTTTCCGGTTTACTGGTGTTCGGAATGGTGGCAGGACTTGTTCCGGCAGTACCGGGCGGAACAGTGCATGCGAAGGCTGAAGGGGAAAGTGAGCAGAACGTGACAGCTGCGGAGAATCCTGAGCATAAGCATTGCGTATGCGGCAAAGGGGAGCATCCTAATAATGGGCAGGAACATCAGGATGAGACATGGACAGGCATAGATTCGTTAGATAAAATTTCAAGTGCAGGTTATTACTATCTGAAGGATAATGTGACGATCCAGAGTGCATGGAATTGTCCAGATGGCGTAACATTATGTCTGAATGGACACAGCATTACTCGTGAAGGTGAAGGTAGTGATGCACAAGACATATATGGTGGGGGGAATGCTGTTATTAGAATAAACAAAAACACTAGTTTTGCCCTTACGGATTGTCAGAAAACGGTTGGAACTATTACTCATGCGGAAGGAGTAAGCGGTGAAGGTGTTTATAATGCTGGATTTTTTATCATGTATAATGGAAAGATTTCCGGTAACAACAGTAGTGGTGTTGAAGCTCAGTCCCTATTTGAGATGTACGATGGAATGATATGCAATAATAAAACATCTGATCTTGGAGGAGGAGTATACGTTTCTGAATCTGGGGAGTATGAGTACAACTTTAAGATGTACGGCGGCGAAATCAGCGATAATGAAGCAAAGAACGGTGCCGGTGTATTTATTCGAGGAAAGAAAGTTGCCATGAACGGTGGGATTATTTCTCGTAACAAGTCCACAAATTATGGTGGAGGGGTATATAATGAAGCTGGCACATTTGAGATGTCTGGAGGCGAAATCTCTAATAATACTACCATTAATTTTGGTGGAGGCGTCTTCAACAAGAGAGGCATATTCACTATGTCTGATGGAACAACGATTAGTGGAAATAAAGCAATGTATGGTGGAGGTGTCTATAAGGAGAGTGGAACATTCACTATGTCCGGAGGAACAATAACCGGTAATGAATCAGCCGGTATGTCAGGAAATGCGTCAGGTGGAGGAGTGTATAATGACGCAGATGCATTCACTATGTCCGGAGGTACAATAACCCAGAATAAATCACAATGTGATGGTGGAGGAGTATATAATAAAAGTGGCACATTTGAGATGTCTGGAGGAGCAATAACTGATAATGAAACAAAAGAGTATGGTGGAGGAGTAAATAATTTCGGTACATTCACTATGTCCGGAGGTGTAATAACTCGTAATAAATCAGAACAGTATGCTGGAGGAGTAGAGCAAGCATCGGAAGAATCTTTTAAAATGAGTGGTACGGCTGAGATTACCAATAACACGGCTAATTCAAATGGAGGCGGTGTTTTAGTAGCAAAGGGCCATGCAATAACTTTGGGTGGTGCGGTAAAGATTACTGGAAATAAAGTTGGAGACAACAGAGATAATAATCTATATCTTGGTCGGGAAACAACGGTACAAACAGACTCTCTGAAAGGCGAAGCAAAAATAGGCGTGACTACATATAATTTACCAACAGATGATTCTCCGGTTACGATTACCAGTGATGCTGCAAGTGCGGACTGTTTTTTCTCTGATAATAGTAATTACGAAATAGGTACGGCTGCGGTAGCTGGAGTTGTATTAAAATGCAAAGAAAAATTACATACTGTACCGGATCCTGTCCCAAACAGATTTACATATGATGGAGCAGTACATACTGGTATTGAATTAGGTGAAAATTATACAGTTGCTAGTGGAACAAATAGTGCAACAGATGCAGGTACTTATGAGGTGATTATAAAACCGTCTGCTGGCAAAACATGGGAAGATGGAATAGCAAACGAAAAGACTTTTAACTGGGAAATCACAAAAGCATCGCAGAATGCTCCTACTGGTCTGGTGGGAGAGAAAACTATTACCGCAGGTGGCAGTGACGGCAAGATTACAGGCGTGAATGAGAATATGGAGTACCGTAAATCCGGGGACAGCTCATATATAGACTGCACCGGCAAAGAGATTACCGGACTTTCTGCAGGAACCTACGAGGTCAGATACAAAGGGGATAAAAATCATGAGGAAAGTACAGCCTTTGTGGTAACAGTTCCGGATGCAGATAAGCCTGTTTATATCTTGGAAATTATCAATGGTACAGGTAATGGAACGTATGTGGAGGGTACTGTTGTAACGATTACAGCAAATCCGGCAGCAGATGGAAAAGTATTTGATAAGTGGGTGAAGATGTATGGCGACGCAGTTATTGCTGATGAGAATAGTGCGACAACTACTGTGACAACCCAAATAGCACCAACTACGATTAAAGCAACCTATAAGGACAGTGAGACAACCCCGACACCGAATCCGAATCCGGAGCCAACCCCAACCCCGACTCCAAATCCGACACCAGAAGCAACAACCACGACACCGGATCCAGCACCGGCTGCATCAACCACAACTGCTCCTGCAGCTTCGGCACCGGCACAGGTAACATATGATATTTTGGATGGAGCGGGTAGTTCATGGACACAGAATACAGATGGAAGCCTTGCAATCCGAGGAAGCGGTGAGATTTCAAAATTCCGTGAGGTCAAGGTGGACGGAGTTACAGTTGATCCGGTCAACTATACGGTTACAGAAGGATCTACCATCATTACCTTCAAACCGGAATACCTTAAGAGTCTGTCAGCAGGAAACCATTCCTTTGAACTTGTCTGGACAGATGGAAAAGCGGCAACAAACTTTACGGTAGCCGAAAACGCTGACCAGAGTGCAAAATCTCCAAAGACGGGCGAAGATTTCAGCATGGCACTTTGTACAGCACTTCTGATGGTTTCATGCGCAGGACTTGCAGGAATTTTTGTAAGAAGAAAAAAGAGCAGCTTAAGATAAGCATTTGATATTAGACCTGTGGATGGAATGCTACATGAAATCTTGGATTTTGTAACTACAGCAAGAGGAGAGTACACATGATAAGAAAAAAGAGAATGAGCAAAGGAATTGCAAAAATACTTTCCGGTTTACTGGTATTCGGAATGGTGGCAGGACTTGTTCCGACAGTACCGCACGGTACATTGCAGGTGCAGGCGGCAAATGAACATAGCCATCCGGTCTGTGGTAGTAGCTGTACTGACGACAGCTCCCACACTAACTTGGAATTTGCAAAACTGACAGGTTCAGAGGATACACTGAAAATAGGTGAAACAACTATACAAAGCACTGATAATAATTTAGAGTTACCGGCGGGCTGCTATTATTTATCAGATAGCTTTGAACCAAGCTATAGTATCATTGTAAAAGGTGATGTTACAATTTGCCTGAATGGTCACAATATTAATATGAAGAGTGCAGGAAATGTTTTTGAAGTTGATGAAGGCGGTACACTGACTCTGACGGATTGTAAAGGCAGCAGTTCTATTTCTCATTCGGATGTGGAATGGGGAAGAGGCGTGTTGGTTTCTAACGGCACTTTTAATATGTATGGTAGTAAGATTTGTAATAATAAATGTGCAAGCAAGTATCAAGCAAACGGCGCAGGCGTGGAGGTTGATAACGGCACTTTTAATATGCATGGTGGCGAGATTAGTGGAAACGAAGTTTCAAGCATGGGTGGAGCAGTTTCTAGTCTGGACACTTTTAATATGTATGGTGGCAGTATTACCGGCAATACTGCACAATATTTCGGTGGCGGTGTAGTTGTGTATGGTGGGACATTTAATATGTTCGATGGTACGATTAGTGGCAATAAGGTGACAAATGCAACGATGAAGGAGCACGGTGGCGGCGGAGTATGGGTGCACACAGGCGGTACATTTTGCATGAAAGGAGGAAGCATCACAGGCAACACCGCCTATCCCTATAAATATGATTATAATAAAGCTAATGGTGGCGGTGTATATTGCATGGGCAGGCTGGAACTTTCCGGTTCACCGGTAATCGAAGGAAATAGGTTGACAACTGGTGAAAGTAACAATCTTGTTAGTTATAGTAATAAGACTAAAATCACTGATACATTAAACAGTGACGCAAAAATTTATGTTTATATGAAAGATACTTCTACGCAAAATCAGACTTTGGCAGCTGTTGATCCAAGTGTATCTTCATTTGATGCAAAAAACATTTTCTACTGCGATAACGCAAATTTTGTAGCTGACTTTGACGCAGCAAATAAAAAAATAAAATGGACGACACACACCCACGATTGGGGAGCATGGACTTCCAAAGGCGACGGAACGCATACGCGTATCTGTTCTTCGGATGCCAGCCACACGGAAACAGCAGACTGCTCCGGCGGTACAGCTACCTGCCAGAGCAAGGCAGTCTGCACGATCTGTGGTGGAGAATATGGTGATTTCGCATCACATAATTTCGATGTTTCTTCATGGGGATATAAGGGTGCGGACGGTCATGCACATGTATGCAAGACCGCTGGCTGTACTGCAATGGATACTGTTATAGCTCATATACCGGGACCGGCTGCCACAGAGGATGCTGCACAGATTTGCACAGAATGTGGTTATGAGATTGTACCGGCATTGAATCATGAACATAACTGGGGAGCATGGACTTCCAACGGCGACGGAACGCATACCCGTATCTGCGCATTGAACAGCAGTCACAAGCAGACGGAAAAATGTTCCGGCGGTACAGCTACCGATAAAGACAGAGCCATTTGCAGCATTTGTAACGCACCATACGGCGAAATCAATGCGGGCTCAAATCCAGCGCCGACTCCAACCCCAACGCCGACTCCAAATCCTACACCGGAAGCAACAACTCCGACACCGGATCCGGCACCGGCTGCATCAACCACAACAGCACCGGCAGCTTCGGCAGCTGCAGCACCGGTTCAGGTAGCATATGATATTTTAGATGGAGCGGGCAGCTCATGGATGCAGAATACAGATGGAAGCCTTGCAATCAGAGGAAGCGGTGAGATTTCAAAATTCCGTGAGGTCAAGGTGGACGGAGTAACGGTTGATCCGGTGAACTATACGGTCACAGAAGGATCTACCATCATTACCTTCAAACCGGAATACCTTAAGAGTCTGTCAGCAGGAAATCATTCCTTTGAGCTTGTCTGGACAGATGGAACAGCGGCAACAAACTTTACGGTAGCCGAAAACACTGACCAGAGTGCAAAATCTCCAAAGACAGGCGAAGATTTCAGCAGGACACTTTGTACAGCACTTCTGATGGTTTCATGTGCAGGACTTGCAGGAATGTTTGCGAAAAGAAAAAGAAACCATGCCAGATAAGGCATTGCACAAAAATTTTTTTTAAATGAAAAATAAGCTGGTTGCGGAGATACAAGTGTGCAGGAGTATAGATAGCAATTTTGTTAATGTAGTGCAGAATAGACAATAAATACGAAGTATCTTAATTAAAATGAGATAGATGGAGGAGAACAAATGAAAAAGAAATTATTGACCGTTTTACTTGCTGGAGCAATGGCTCTTAATATTACAGCATGTGGTGGTTCATCAGATGCAGCAGCACCAGCTGACAATGACCAGCAGACAACTACAACAGACACAGCATCTGATGATGCAGCAGACACAGAAGAGGATGCAGTGGATGTGGAAGATGCAGCAGAAGCAGCAACAACAGAGGAAGAAGGATTTTCACTTCTTGATGTAACAGCAGATCTTGTTGATGCAGCATTATATGCAGTGGATGATGATAGTACAGAGTATGTGATCACACTCTTTAGAGATCCGGATGGATATAGCTATGTTTCATTAATGATCGTTCCACAGGATGGACAGGGAGATGTCCTTTGTGGAGCATATGATGATTCTAATGTAACAAATGTTACAGATGAAGATAACATTGACTGGACTGAGATCAGCACAACAGATGTTTATACAGGTGATGATTTCTCAGCAGTATTTGTAGAAGCAGACGACGGTTCCGTTGCAATTGCAAATTCAGATTTTTCCCTTGTTATGGAAGGTCAGTATCTGACAGCTGATGAAGCAATCGCTTATATGGGAGCAGCAGCTAACTACATCAACTAGTTTTTTGAGATATGCGGAGTAATGGAAGAACGGCTGCTTCGCATATCTTTACATAATGTAATTCAAAAATCCTGCATACTTTTATCTCTGTAATCAGCACACATTTATGTTAGAAGCTGTAAAATTCGCATTGAGTTTTACAGCTTTTTGCGTTTAGGCTAAAAATCACCTTTTCGTTACGATAGTTGGCGGAAAAGGCTGCGGTCTGCCTTTATTGTAGAAAAATTTCTCATTATCTCATATAAAAGTGTGATTATAAAGCATAAAACTCCAATAAAAATGTGAGAAGTGATTCTATGGAACGATTTATCTTAAAAAAATTGCTGGATTGGAAGAATTCTCCCTACCGCAAGCCTTTAATCTTGAAATGAATTTGTGACACCAGTGGTGACACAAATTAGCTGGACGAATCACTTGTTGATAATGTCGGGTTGTAAGAGTGATGAAGAGCGTGAATTTTATATTCACCTTTGTATTAAGGAGAATTATTCTAAACGTCAGTTGGAGCGACAGCTAGACAGTGGATATTACGAAAGATATATGCCCCGTTATTGGAGCCAGAACAACCTACCTTACGAGGTGGATTTCCTCATTCAGCGGGAAAACGACATCTTCCCTGTGGAGGTCAAATCCGAAGCCAACACAACCAGCAAGAGTATGAAGAAGTTCAAGGAACTGTTCCCTGATAAGGTCAAGCTTCGCATCCGGTTCTCATTGGACAATCTGAAACTGGACGATGATGTGCTGAATATCCCGCTGTTCATGGCAGATCAGGCGGATCGATTGATTGGGTTGGCATTGGAAAAGAGGAAGCAATAGAAACTGAAATTGGCACATTTATGGAATTGCTTTTTGCGGCAAAAAGGTTGAGATAGCAATGTAAAGCCTTCTGACCCATTCTGCGACATAAAATAAAAACGAAAAACCTGTTTATAAATTTAAAGGTGAATATGAAACTTCTTCGCATTACAGCAGAAAGATTGCCGTTATTCAAGGAAAAATTGGATTTTTCTCTTTACGTATGAGCTAAAAATGACAACTAAGTTTATAATGTGACACATTAAATAATTGCGAAACTCTCGAAAACCTAAATTGAATTGTGAAAAATTGACAAAAGACATGAAAGACACTGGGGAGCGGTCGGTACTTAGAAGGCAGGTGCAATTTTTTTCAATCAGGTCTGTGCATTTACTGCACAGACCGTGCGAAAGTGATTCAAGTGTGAGCAAATTCCTATCTGCGAAGCAGATTTTAAATGAATTTGCGAAGTACTGCGAAGAATGAGCAGTACCGTTACCAGCGACACGTAGCGAGAGCGTGTCTTGAATGTTTTTGTTAATTTTTCACAATTTAAAGAAGCCTACAAGGAGTTTCGCAATTGCCTAAATGTAACGCTAACTCTGTTTCTTAAAAAACGCCTTTGTTTCCTTGACAACAACCCCACTCAAAGCGAACAGTGCGATCATATTTGGCAGAGCCATCAGTCCGTTGAAAATATCAGCGATCGTCCACACAGCGCTGACGGTCATATATGGTCCGATAAATACTGCAAAAATATAAATCCAGCGGTAGACTTTCACATGTTTTAAATTACCGCCGCTTAAATATTCAAGACAGCGTTCGCTGTAATAATCCCAGCCGAGAATTGTTGTAAATGCAAAAAATACAAGGCAGAGCATTAATACAAAAGAGGACACGACCGGAGGGAAAGGAAGTCCCTGCTGGAATGCGTAAGTGGTGACTTCCACACCTTCTAAGCCTTCGACCTGCCATGCGCCGGTTAAGACGATAGAGAGTCCGGTCAGTGTACAGATTACGATCGTGTCGATAAAAGTTCCGGTCATGCTGACAAGTCCCTGACGGACAGGTTCTTTTGTCTGTGCAGCAGCTGCTGCGATCGGGGCGCTTCCGAGTCCTGCCTCATTTGAGAAAATACCGCGGGCAACACCTTTTTGCATTGCGACAAACATACTTCCGACAGCACCGCCGGTAACAGCTTTCGGTGTGAAAGCAGCGGTTACGATCACTTTAATAGCTGCAGGAATTTCAGTAATATTGCAGATGATCAGGATAACGGCAAAAGCAAAATAAAGGATCGCCATAAATGGTACAATGATCTGGCTCACACTTGCGATCCGTTTTACACCGCCGATCAATACGGCTGCGACACAGACCGTCAGGATCAGGGATGCGATCACGACTGACCAGGAATATTCTCCGAGGAAAGGAAGGATCTTGACACAGTGTGCATTGTCCGGATCAAAGAAACCGTTGATCGCACTTGAGATACCATTGACCTGGCTGAAAGTTCCGATACCGAAAAGTCCGACACAGACGCCGAAAAATGCAAAAAGCTTCGCAAGCCATTTCCAGTTTTTTCCCATTCCCTGTTCAATATAATAGAAAGGACCGCCAAGGCTGTGACCGTCAGGAGCAACGACACGGTATTTGACAGCTAAAAGTCCTTCGGAATATTTGGTAGCCATTCCGAGAAAAGCGGCTGCGACCATCCAGAACAGAGCGCCCGGACCGCCGGCGCAGACAGCGGTTGCAACACCTACGATATTACCGGTACCGATCGTTGCGCTCAAAGCAGTACAGAGAGCTGCAAAACTGGAAATTTCGCCTTCTGCCTCTTCCTCATTCTGGATCATCCATTTCAGTGCAAGGGGAAGCTTCCGGATCTGTAACAGACCGAGGCGCACCGTAAGCAGCAGGCCGCCCGCCATGATCAGCACCATTAATGGCACACCCCAGACAAAATTGTCAACATTGACAAGAAAATCATTAATTACACTCCACATGTTTCTAATCCTCTATCTTTCTTTCAATATATACATCGAGTGCATGCAGTATCACAGAAAAATATCTTGCAATGAAAATGGGATGATGACCGGAAACAGGATGAACTGACAGAAAAATATCCCATATAAAAATATATGGGATAGGAAGATACATAATCAGAAAACTTCATATAAAATGAAATCTTATGTGTGCAATTAAGATATCTTCTCTGTCCGCTTGCCTGAGAGATTCATACGAAAACGTATGTTGCACCTTCGGCCCCCGGTTCATCCGGGCGTCTCCAGAGAGTCGATCCATTTACAGTTGCACCGGTATGACCGGCACCTGAGAGTGTTACTCCTTCGGTAGACTTGCGTCGTTTTCCTGCAAACTTCATCTCGAAATTGTTGATTCAACTATATCGTGTAAGAATACAAATTGCAAGGAGGTTTTTCCTGTTTTCCTGCATTTATGCAAAAAAATAGGGAGAAAAAAATGATTCATAAGAAACGCTTATAAAAGAAAACAAGTATACGAAAATATAGGCAGAAGAATAAAACTGTCAAATTCTGAAAAAAATATAAAAAGTGTGAAAATGCCTTGATGTTTCGGAAATTTTGAGAGAAACTAAAAGAAGAATGACAACAGAGTAACAGGCAGAGATCCGTGCTTCTTCGGAACGTGATCGCGGAGATATGGATTGATGATGAAAAAGTGTAAGAGAAGGGAGATTTTTTTATGCTGCAGGAATGGAAAGCAATGGAAAAACCGGAGGAGGAAGAGATCAGGGCGCGCCTTGCCGCTGCAAAAGAAAAGTTAGCAAGGCAGCAGCTTTTGATCAAAGAGCAGAAGATACCGGTACTTGTGCTCATGGAAGGCTGGGGAACCGCCGGAAAAGGTTCTGTGATCGGTCAGGTGATCCAGAATATCGATCCGCGTTTCTTCAAGGTGGAATCGATGGGGGAAAAGAGTGAGGAGGAGTGCCGGAAACCGTTTTTATACCGCTATTTCAGACGAATCCCGGAAGAGGGAAAGTTCGTATTTCTCGATTCGGGCTGGATGGATGAGATCGTAAAAGACGAGCTGCACGGAAAACTTTCCGATGAGGATTACGCAAAAAGAATCGAGAGTGTGAGACGTTTTGAGCGCCAGCTTACAGATAACGGTTATCTGGTCATGAAATTTTTCCTGCATATCTCGGAGAAAGAACAGGCAAAACGGATCGAACATTTAGAGCATGAAAAAGATACGGTCTGGCGTGTCAGCAAAAATGATCTCTGGCAGAACCGGCATTATGAGAAGTGCGAAGAGGCATTTTCTTCCTATATGAAGAACACGAATCTGCCGTCTGCGCCGTGGTACATTATCGATGCAAAGTCGAGAAAATGGACGGAACTTCAGGTTTTAGAGACATTGACACAGGGGATTGAGATTGCGCTGAGCAATCAGAAGCTGGCAGTGCCTCTTTTACAGAATGTTTTTCCGTTAGTGCGGATGCCACTTTTGGCAGAAGTGCCTTTGGACAAAGAGATTGAGGCGGATGAGTACCGCAAAGAACTGAAAGAATTGCAGAATCGGCTTGGAGAACTGCACAACCGTCTTTACCGGAAAAAAGTACCGGTCATCATCGCTTATGAGGGCTGGGATGCAGCAGGAAAAGGCGGCAACATTAAACGGATCGCAGGAGCGCTCGACCCGCGCGGTTACGAAGTTCATCCGATCGCAAGCCCGGAACCTCATGAGAAAGCAAGACATTACCTGTGGCGTTTCTGGACGAGACTGCCGAAAACAGGACATATCGCTATTTTTGACCGCACATGGTACGGAAGAGTGATGGTGGAGCGTCTGGAGGGATTTTGCAGTGAAAATGACTGGATGCGTGCTTACAATGAGATCAACGAATTTGAAAAAGAACTTCACGACTGGGGCGCTGTGATCATCAAATTCTGGGTGCAGATCGACAAAGATACGCAGCTTGAGCGTTTTAATGAGAGACAGAATACACCGGAAAAACAGTGGAAGATCACAGACGAGGACTGGCGCAACCGTGACAAATGGGATGCGTATGAGACAGCGGTCAATGAGATGATCCAAAAGACCAGCACCACCTATGCTCCGTGGCATATTTTAGAGTCTGTCGACAAGAAATATGCCCGGATTAAAGCTCTTAAGATCGTTGTGGAGGAGCTGGAGAAGGTGTTGGGGTAAAGGATAATATTAAGCCAGTTCAGCTTCCAGCTTATTAATATGTTTGAATTCAACTATCACCATGCTAAGGCCGACTGCAAAGGACAGAAGGTCGGCGATCGGTCCTGCATAAAGCACGCCCATAATGCCGAAAAAATGCGGCAGTGCAACGATAAGCGGCAGCAGGAACAGAATCTGTCTGGTCAGGGAGAGGAAAGTTCCCTTGTACGCTTTTCCGATGGAACTGAAAAACGTTGAGGAGATCGGCTGCAAAAAGTTTAACCAGGTGAAGAACAGGAAGGCTCGGAAATAGTTGACACCGAACTCAAAATATTCTTCGCTTCCGCTTCCGAACAGACCGAGGATCTGTCTCGGGAAAAGCTGGAACAGCAAAAAGGAAATAATGGATACAACCGCACCGACTGACGCTGCGAGAAGGAAAGCGTCCTTCACCCGTTTGTATTGCTTTGCACCGTAATTAAAACTTTCAATTGGCTGGCTGCCCTGGGACAGTCCGATAATAATAGAAAAATAAAGCTGGTTTACCTTCATGACAATTCCGGCACAGGCGATCGGGATGGATTCGCCATAAACCGACTGTGCGCCGTAGTGTTTTAACAGGTTGTTCATGACGATCTGCACGATCATCATGGCAATCTGGTTAATGCCTGAGGACATGCCGAGGGAACAGATCTGTGCGAGAACTTTCCCGGAAGGGATAAAATGCTGTTTTTCTAATGTCACAGTGCGGTAATGCATGAGGTAACGGATCGCGATCGCAGCGGAGATAATCTGCCCGATGACAGTCGCCCACGCAGCACCGTACATTCCCCATTGGAAACCGAATACGAACAGTGCGTCTAAGACAATATTAATGACAGCACCTGAAACCGTGACAAACATTGCCATTTTCGGGCTGCCGTCCGCACGGATCAGGTGACCGCTTCCGATGGTTAAAATCAGAAATGGAAAACCGACCGCTGTGACGCGGACATATTGCTCTGCCAGTGGGAGTACATCTGCCGGGGAACCAAAGAGCACTAACAGTGGATTTAAAAACAGTTCGGTGATAAGCAGTAAAAGAAATCCGAGTGAGAGCAGCATAGTGATGGAGTTGCCGATATAATAAGGAGCTTCCTCTTTTCGTCCAGCGCCCATATGAAGGTTAAAGCTTGCTGCTCCGCCGATCCCAAAAAGCAGTGCCAGCGAAGTGCAGAGCATAGAGAGTGGAAAGGCGATATTGGTTGCAGCATTTCCAAGTGTGCCGACTGCATTTCCGATAAAAAGCTGGTCAGCGATATTGTAAACGGCGCTGACAAGCATTGCGATAATACTTGGAACAGCAAAACGTGCCACCAGCGTGGAAATTCTATCGGTACCAAGTGGATTTGTCATTTGTTTTTTCTGTGTCATGTTGATAAACTCCTTTTTTTATAAAATTCAGGTGTCAAAATGTCTGTATTTTCATTTATAATATCAAATTGTACATCAAAAATTGTGAATCATTTGAAACCAGAAAAATTGTAAGTCTGCTAACATTTTCTGTCAAGAATAAAAAATTATAAAATGTCTCTGAAATTTTTATGAAAGAATCACGGAGAGGCTTTACCAAACCGAAGAACGCAGATAAAATGGAACTCATAAAGCAAGCGAAAAACAGGAGAAGCAGATATTGAATACAACCAAAATCGCACTGGAAGCGTCATTGAAAGAGCTTTTGAAAAAGAAACCTTTTGATAAGATTACCATCGCAGATCTGACAGAGGACTGCGGGATCAGCCGCATGGCATTTTACTATCATTTCAAGGATATCTATGATCTGGTGGAGTGGGTATGTGTGGAAGACGGCAAAAAAGCCCTTCGGGATAAGAAAACTTACGATACCTGGCAGGAAGGCTTTGCCCAGATCTTTGAGGCAGTGCTGGAAAACAAGCCGTTTATTATGAACGTCTATCATTCGGTGAGACGTGAAAAAATCGAGAGTTTTCTATACAAACTGACATACCAGCTGATTGCGGATGTTGTCGAGGAAAAATGCTCCAGAGATCATCTGCCGGAAACAGATAAACAGTTTATTGCTGATTTTTACAAATACGGTTTTGTCGGAATCATGTTAGACTGGATCGACCGTGGAATGAAAGAGGATTATCAGAAAATCGTAGATCTGCTCGCAGTGACGTTGCATGGCAATATTGCCAATTCCATCCGTAATTTTGAACAGGAGAATGAAAAAATATAATTTGTGATAAAGAAGATTTGAGCAATTGAAAGAATATTATGAGGCGCTTCGCAGACACCCATAGGATTTTTACAAAAAAGGTGAAATGATAAAAATTTTATCATTTCACCTTTTTTGTAAATTGGCAATCATTTTGGGGCAAGCTATCATAGAGACATCAAAAAACAGATTAGACAATTGCGAAACTCGTGAAAGCGTAAATTGAACAATTTAAAGAAGATTATGAAGAGTTTCGCAAACGCCTAAAAAGATGATCGATGAAAGGAGAAATGAACCATGGAAAAGAAAAACATTGGGCTTGGAGTAGCTGCACTTGCAGCAGGCGCAGGAGCCGTGGCACTTGCCGCAAAGAATCATAAGAATAACGTCAAAAATGAGGTGAAAAAAGCGGCAGCAAATGCGCCTGAGCAGGAATACCGCAACACAGAGCGTGGGAAAAATGAAAAAAACAGCAAAGGCATTTATTATACCAACGGTAACTATGAAGCTTTTGCAAGACCTAAGAAACCGCAGGGGGTTGACGAAAAAAGTGCATACATTGTAGGAAGCGGTCTTGCTTCTCTGGCAGCAGCCTGCTTTCTGGTAAGAGATGGACAGATGCCGGGAGATCACATCCATATTTTGGAGGCAATGGACATTGCAGGTGGAGCATGTGATGGCATTTATGATGCGACCAGAGGTTATGTAATGCGTGGCGGACGTGAGATGGAAAATCATTTTGAATGTCTGTGGGATTTATTCCGGAGCATTCCATCCATTGAGACGCCGGGAGTCTCCGTTCTGGATGAGTATTACTGGTTAAATAAAGAAGATCCAAACTATTCTCTCTGCCGTGCAACGGAAAAACAGGGAAAAGATGCGCACACTGATGGAAAATTTAACTTAAGTCAGAAAGGCTGCATGGAGATCATGAAACTTTTCATGACAAAAGACGAGGATCTTTACGATAAGACGATCGAGGATGTATTTGATGATGAGGTGTTTGACTCCACATTCTGGCTGTATTGGAGAACCATGTTTGCGTTTGAAAACTGGCACAGTGCATTGGAAATGAAACTTTATTTCCAGCGTTTTATTCATCATATCGCCGGACTGCCGGATTTCTCAGCACTGAAATTCACAAAATACAATCAGTATGAATCACTGATCCTTCCGATGCAGAAATATCTGGAGGAAGCAGGTGTTGATTTTCAGTTTAATACAGAAGTGATCAATGTTATTTTTGAGATCAAAGATGGAAAGAAAGTGGCAAAAACAATCGAGTGTAAGGTAAAAGGTGTGGAAGAGGGCATCACATTAACAGAAAACGATCTCGTATTTGTCACAAACGGAAGCTGTACCGAGGGAACGATTTACGGAGACCAGAATCATGCGCCAAACGGCGATGCCGAGGTTCGTACAAGCGGCTGCTGGAATTTATGGAAAAATATTGCAAAACAGGATCCGTCATTCGGACACCCGGAGAAATTCTGCTCTGATATTGCAAAAACAAACTGGGAATCTGCAACCGTCACAACATTAGATGATAAGATCATTCCTTATATTATGGATATCTGTAAGAGAGATCCGAGAACCGGAAAAGTTGTGACAGGTGGTATCGTGAGCTGCCAGGATTCCAGCTGGCTGTTAAGCTGGACGATCAACCGTCAGGGACAGTTCAAAGAGCAGGATAAAAATCAGGTCTGCGTATGGGTTTATGGATTATTTACCGATGTACCGGGCGATTATATTAAGAAACCAATGAAAGAATGTACCGGAAAAGAGATCACAGAAGAGTGGCTTTATCATCTGGGCGTTCCGACAGAAAAAATCGGAGAGCTGGCAGAACACAGTGCCATCTGTGTTCCAACCATGATGCCATATATCACAGCATTCTTTATGCCAAGAACCAAAGGGGACAGACCGGATGTCATCCCGGACGGCTGCGTGAACTTTGCATTCTTAGGACAGTTTGCAGAGACTCCGAGAGATACCGTATTCACAACAGAGTATTCTGTGAGAACAGCAATGGAAGCTGTTTATGGATTGCTTGGTGTAGACCGTGGTGTGCCTGAAGTCTGGGGAAGTGTTTATGATATCCGCGAACTCTTAGACAGCAGCGTAAAACTCATGGACGGAAAGTCTCCACTTGAGATCTCATTGCCGGGACCGTTAAACGCATTGAAGAAACCATTGCTCCGTGTGGTAAAAGGAACTGTCATTGAAAAAGTACTGCGGGATCATAATGTGATCAAAGAAGGTATGATCTGATTTTTTGATCAAAAAATCAGGAAAAAAGAAATGTGATTTTTGGTCAAAAAGGATATGTTATAAACATGTATTTATGATCGTAAAAGATATGTCGTAAAACATGTATTTATGATCGTAAAAGATATATCATAAAAAATGTAATTTTTTGTCAAAAAAGATGTTGACAAATGAAATGTGGTTTGTTATTATTAACAAGCTGTCGCAAGTAAGTGATAACAAACCACTTCAAAGCGAAGTAAAATAAAAAAGTTGTTGACAAGCGCAGATGATTATGATAACATATCAGAGTTGCTGAAAACAACAGAGAACATTGATAACTGAACAGTGAATAACCTTGAAAGATCCTAAAGCGAACAAGTCTGCTCAGAAGAAATCTTCGATTTCTTCCGGGTTACGAAAAAGATTTAGTTCGCGAGTATAATTCAAGTCATCGAAAGATGAACGAACAGCTTTTAATAAAGCAAACCTTAAAAACAGTAAAACCTGAATCAAGATTCCGGTAGGAACTTGTTTCTGATTTAGAAAAGCCAGATATTCTGGCTGGATTAAAACTTTTAACATGAGAGTTTGATCCTGGCTCAGGATGAACGCTGGCGGCGTGCTT
>OGFW01000588.1_pt1 | contig 37628 bp, 39 predicted proteins | sample 1570991 | NCBI WGS metagenome assembly OGFW01 (sample SAMEA2582074, study PRJEB24529) | metagenome | biome: Human gut stool | place: China | collected 2011
AACCGGTCACGCACCTTCTTCTCCGCACGGGAGGCGGTGAAGACGGCGTGCCAATATTTCAATTCATCCATTATTTTTTCCTATTTGGATAATATCTTCTGCCATCTTTCTCATGATATTCCGTCTGGAAAATTTCTGTATAAAATCACTCCGATCTATATCATGTTGCTTATATACCTTCAACTGTTCAACCATTGCCCGAACATCAGTAGGATGAAAAAGAATACAATCTTCCACATTTTCACGGATAAATTGTTGAGCATACCCACTAACTCCGGCTATTATCGGTTTATTAAACACAGCATATTCAAATATTTTAGAAGGCAATACTTTCTTAAAAGCGTCATAATCATTTAGATGAAGGAATAAATAATCCGCTTCCTGATAGTATTCCATCAACCTATCGCGAGAAACCGGATCACAAAGTTCCACATTAGTGACCCCGAATTCCTGTAATTCAGATTTCAATAAAGCCTTTGTTCCTCCATCACCAACAATTTTAAAAACGAATGTATCAGCTAATAATTGTGCTGCCTGCGGAATAATCTTCTCTAATCCCTGGCCTTGTCCAATATTACCAGCGTAAAGAACAACTTTCCGCTCTCTGTTTTCATTTATTTTTCCTTCCCAAGACCGATTTAAAAATAAATCGTCAATCCCATTAGTATAATAACTGTAAGAAGGGAAACGATATTTTTCGAAATAATTACGAAAACCTTCAGATACTAAATTTATATGCTTTGCCTTTGAAAAAGTATAATGCTCTATTCTTTTAAAAAATAATTCAAAAGGACATTGCAAATATTTCTTATTTTTAAAGAGATCCTTCATCGTATCTACAAAAATATCTCTGATATCGAGATACAAAGGCAACGATTTATGTGCTGCAATCCGTCTTCCTAAAAAAGCAGTAAATAATCTGGAAGATGAGGCATACACTAAATCATAATCCTGCTTTTTTACAAGTTCCAACGTTTTTCGATAAAACACATAAAAAGATTTAATCTGCTCACTGAAACCACTTTTATGTAAAGGTATTTTTATACGGTCTATCCTAAAATTCGTACCGGTTTCAATTTCCTTCCCTTCGGCCTGAAATGATTTATACCGATGAGGCTGTGTCGTAATAACATGGACAAAATCATTATCAGTCAATTGATTCAATAATTCTTTAAACAATGAAGTATTCCGGAATGAACCGGCACATAAATCCGGTTCAAAATAATAAGTAAGAAATAAAATCTTCATGAAAAAATTAAAAAGTTACTATTTTTAAGCTTTTTATATTATAAAGCCTGAATGCAGGTCAATAACTTTTGGTCAAATTGAATACAAACAACATTATTTTGAATCCTTTTATTAAATTCAGAAGCATGCCATTTTTTATCAGTTGTAATATTTTGAGCTCCTTCAAAAACAATCCGGAAATCTTTACCTTTAATTCCATTTCCAACCAATTCAATTTCTTCTTCCGGAGCAAAGTGTAAATAAGCACAAGCTTCCCCATTAGTACAATCTTCTATAATAAAGGAATCATTGAGTCGTTTAAAACTACGGTTATGATGATCTCCCAGATAATCATAACCGGAATGATTTGCAATAATCCAATCCGGGCTATCTTTTGTTATTTTTACCTGTGCCCGTCTGGCTACCCGGTGTCCTCCCCATACTTCACTGGAATTTTTTCCTGCAATAACAACCGTATTATGTGCAGCTGTACTCCGTTCATAAAAACGAACTTCATTTACTTCGTATGTAGAAGTTCCGGTATCGACAATAATGGGACGTTCGTTTAAGTACAATACAAAATTAAAAGTATCTGCATGTGCATGTCCGGGTTGATAATCAGGCCCAATAGATCCGACATCTGCCAGCAGTTCCATCTTTTCAGTCATAAACTTCCGGTATCCCGACTCTTTCAATTGAATATCAATATCCGGATATATGTCCAAACATCCGGCATAATCCTTTAATTGCCGATAAGTCAATGCAATGCCAAAAGCAGCATCATTTATTAAAGGAATATCTCCATTTTTAAAGACGATCTTCTCCAGCCACCCAAGCATCATTCCTGCCTTTTTCTTTAAGAAAGATTCCAGTTCTTGATTAAATAAGGCATTTTGTGAAACCAAATTATAACAATCCAACACACGCCCCAACATAATACAATGATACATCGGACTCAATTCAAAGTGAGCTCCGTCGGACAATACTTGTTCTCTTAATTGCGGAATCAGAATATGACATGCTTTTCGATAAAAAAAATCGTTATTAAAATAATAAGCTCCAAAAAGTAAAGCAAAACCATTCTCCAACAAATGATTAGCCAACAGATGATATTCCAGTTTCCCGGATAAAGCAGTAATTTGGCTAAATAATGAAGTATTAAAATCCCGATTGTCTATTTTATTAGAAATAAAGAAACGAATCCAATTGATTATTCTCAAAGATAAAGGATAGGGTTCCCAAGCCGTATGATTGTATCGTGAAGATTTTTCAAAATCTTTTATGAGCCGTATTCCTTCTTCCCTATTCATCCCTTCCTGATTAAGGAATTCAAAATAATTCAAGTTGTACGTCCATAAGCGTCCGTAATCCGGATATTCCCAATCAATTTCAGAAAATTCTTTTTCGATATTCAAAAATTTGAAAGTGGAATTCTTATATAGAACAGACAAACCGGGGAAAGGTTTAAATTTCAGATTGTTAGCCGATACATGCTGAAGATCATATACAGGAATACTATTCGTTTTCCATACTGAATATTTAAATCTATAGTAAAACTGCACCGGTTTCAAAAACCGGACAGTATTCCACAATCTGGTAAATTTAGAAAATAAAGACATTACTCTATTTCCACCCAACGATTTTCTTTCAGACTTTGGATACAAGCAAAAGAAGCTTTCGTCGTATTTACAATACTTCCAAAAGAAATCAACGGCTCCCCTCCCTCTTTCATCCGTTCATTTAAGAGAGCAAATTGCCTTTTATGGCCTTTATCCATCGTACTTTTCATTTTGGAAAATCCTTTTATACCAAAACCTTCCAATTTCCTCCAATTATCCAGAATCAGAACTTTTTCCTGAGCGAACACTTCAATACGCTCTTTTGCATATGATTTGGAACCATTAGCGAAATAATTAATAACAGCATTGGTTCCATTTTCATATCTCAAAAGAATAGAAACGTTATCTGTATTCTCCTGAGGATTCACCCCCATAGCATTCATACAAACAGCAATCACACGACTATTCGAAATATAAGAACACAGATCTATAAAATGGCATGCTTCTCCGATAATCCGCCCCCCACCGACTTCCAAATCGTGCACCCAAACTTCAGGAGGTATAAAGCCTGCATTCATGGTAGCCACAATATTCATAGGACCACTTCCTACCAGACTTTTTATCTTTTCTGCAAAAGGAGAAAAACGACGGTTAAACCCAACGGTTAATGTTATTGCAGGGGAAGCTGCCTGATAGGCCGTTTCAATTTCTGCCAACTCCTCTTTAGTCAGACAAAGTGGTTTTTCCACAAAAACATTTTTACCAGCCTGAATTGCTTCTAAAACCATCCTGGCATGCAAATTATGCCGGGTTGTTATGACAACAGTATTTATCTCAGGATCTTTTAATAAAACAGAATAATCAGACGTCGCATTTTCTGCTTTTGCTTTTTTTGCCAATATTTTAGCTGATAAGCCCTGTGCACTGGCAATATATTTAATTGCAGCTTTTGCTTTCAACAAAGCAGGAACAATCGTAGAAGACGCAAAATTTCCGGCACCGATAATTCCAATCTTTCCTTGTCCGGCCCCAAAACAATTTTCAGGTAAAGGAACGATTCTGTCAATATGAGACTCAACCTGATATTTCAGGATAGAGGCAATAGAGCCACACTTACGCATATTTCCGTATATCTGTTCATAGTCTTTCAGATCTACTACTTCTGTGATCAAAGATTTCACTTCTAAAACTCCGGAAGATATTGCCCCCAAAATTGTTTCGAAATTTCTTTTCTCTGTCCACCGGACATAAGCTAAAGGATAATCATGTCCTTTATTCTCGTATTCCTCATCATATCTTCCGGCACCATAGGAACAAGAAACCTGAAAGCTCAGCTCTTTCTTATAAAAATCATCCCTTCTCATATCCAGACCGATCACTCCAACTAGAATGATACGTCCTCTTTTCCGTGACATTGTACATGCCTGATGAATAACATCATTACTTTTAGTCGAAGCCGTAATAATTACTCCATCGGCACCTACAGCATTCGTTATCTCTTCAACATATTTCACCGGATCAATCCCCTTTCCCGGATTGATAGCCAATACACCTTTCTTTGCGGCAATTTCAACTTTCTGTTCGTCAAAATCAACACCGATTACCCGGCAACCGTTTGCCTTCAAAAGCTCTGAGGTAACCAAACCGATCAATCCCAGGCCAATAACGACAACTGTTTCTCCCAACTGAGGCTTCAATAACCGTATTCCCTGCAATCCGATAGAGCCGATAACTGTAAATGCAGCCTCTTCATCCGTTACATTATCCGGAATCTTAGCTACCAAATTTTTAGGTACACAAACAAATTCCGCATGATTTCCATTCGAAGCGACCCGATCTCCCACTACAAACTCTGTAACTCCTTTCCCAACTGCAACAACCTTCCCAACATTACAATACCCCAAGGGAAGCGGTTGGCCCAACTTATTGAACACAGCTTCCAGTGTCGGCTGCAAACCATCGGTCTTGATTTTATCCAGTACTTGCTTTACTTTATCCGGTTGTTGCCGGGCCTTATCAATTAAATTAGCCTTTCCGAATTCCACCAGCATCCGCTCCGTTCCAAGCGAAACCAAACTGCACGTTGTCTGTATCAACACATATCCGGCCTTCACCTGGGGAACCGGAACCTCTTCCAATATAGTCGCTCCGGATTTAAGGTCTTGTACGATTTGTTTCATAAACTTTTTATATCTTCTAATATATTATAAAGACAACTATCCTGTTGACTTAAAACCATATCTTTAATTTTCAGCATCAAACAGGTAGAGTAAACCACTTCTTCCCAATCTCTATTATCATTCATAAAAGGTTGTAGTATAGACCTCTTGTGTCCCACATCCTTCGGAGAGTATTTATATTTATGAAATTTGTTATTGATCCAAATCTGTTGATTTCTGAAATCATCTATTTTAGAGATTATATCATCACACTGAAAGTTTATCGTTTCATTGATTCCTTCAAAAGGTTCACTTCGAGATGTTAAAGTAATCGTTACCAAATCATGGTAATCTGTTTTATAAGATATTGTCAAATTATCATCAGGTTCTGCAGAATCACTTTGAATAATATTAATTTCATAACAACAGGGTATATATCCTCTTTTATTAAAAAGATACATAGACAAATCTAACCAATGACCTATATTTCCACAAACCCGTGTACCTTCCTTAGGATCTCTGTACCAGTGATCCACCTCTATTTTATGTCCAGATACAAAACAACTCAATGTTATCGGCTTATACTTATTCATCAAATAGGTCGTTAACTTTTGAATAGCTTTAGAATAAGGACGATTATATCCAGCATAAAGCGGTTGTCTGGTATTTTCTATAGTTTTTAACAATTCTTGAAATTGCGGTTTAGTAACAGCAAGTGGTTTTTCTAAATATACTATTTTCCCTTTATTTAAAGCTTCTATAGCATACTGAGAATGAGTATAGTGATCTGAAGCAATATAAACATATTTGCATCTTGGATTATCTATTAAGTCCTGAATGTTTTCAGTAGCATCAAATCCCCAGAAGGCAGCAGTTGTCTTTGCCTTATTGACATCAATATCATAACAATTCAAAAAACAATTTCCCTTCTCTTTTTGTAAAAAATAAGAAATTGTAGAAAACCCAAATTGTCCACAACCTATTAATGAGATTAGTCTTTTTTTTCTTACATAAAATCCTTTAAAAAAGAATTTTAAAAATATCCATCTAGTCCGGCCCGCAACTTTTACCATAGTCCGGAAGAAACCGTAAATCAAAAAAAATCTCCAGAGTTTTCTCATAAACCAATCAATTATAGCCTTACTTTCTATTTTTAAAGACTAAACTTCTAAGTTTAAATTTGAAAGAACACAATAAAAAATAAAGTTTCTCTGCAAAATTTCTTATATATATCAAATATTTATATTTAGGTATAATGATCCGAGTATAGGAAGTTTCATAAGGGCCAAATTTTTTCTTATAATCCCTTATTCCTATCATATCCAATTTTTTAAATCCCTTATCTCTCCAATACTTTATTGCAGACCAAATCATATACTCATTCGGTCTATATCTTTGATACTCTCTCAAACTTGCACAGCCCCAGAAATAACATATATCGTGATAACCTAAAAAAATTGAAGATGCAATACATTCTTCACTTTCTGGTAAAAATACCTGAAGACACAAAAGATTTTCGGGATTAACCGTACGTAATAACAATTTTACTTTTTCAACATCATAAGTCGGAATCATTTTCTGCTTAGCAAAAACATCTATCAACTGAAGATAATAGCATGTTGCAAATGTGTCAGAAGGCGGAACTATTTTTAAAATAGCTCCTCTCTTTTCAAATTGTCGTATAAAATTCCTGCAATCCACCTTAAAAACCTTAAAAAGGTCTACATCTGATTTATCTATTTGTAACAATAGAGTACCAACAGGTAATGCATAAAAATTATTTAGTATTGCTCTATCCAATGTTATTGAGTTATCCACAATTTCAATCAGATGGCAATGATATTTAAGAAAAAGAAATTTTTTCAATGACGGTAATATTCGTAAAGGATCATTCCCTTCCAACAAATTAAATCCCATATAACATGTACTCCATCCTCTAAAAGGACTCCCAATTATCTTAAATCCGTATTTATTGATCAAGAAAGAATAAAAATATCCAATAAAATGTTCACCCTTCGAAATTTTCACCATTACTGGGGTCATTTTTTTCTGATCTAGCATTAAAAAATGTAACCATGAAGTTTCTGTAAACATAGATACTCCATTTTCCACCAAAGATTGACCATTTTTCAAAGAATCAATACTAACCACACTATAATTAAAATTTCCCATCCTCTATTATACAAGAATAACCATCAAATTTTTTTACACCCACCAAATATAGAATCAACTCATTATCCGCTTGTACTATTTCTGCATTCGCAAATTGAAATAATCCTCCTGGCCAAAAGTCTTTTTTAAAGGATAATACCTCCTGAAAACCAGAAGCAAGATTTCCAATATAAACCACCATTTCATTTCGTTCTATAAATCGTGATCTTTTCCATGTAAACAAATATTTCAAGACATTATCAGAATATTCTGGTTCTACAGAAGTCACAAAAACCCAATTATTATGCCACATAGTACTATATATACAAGGACCGTTAATTTTTCTCAACACCTCTTTTTTAGCATCCACATCTAGTTTGTATATAAAATTATATTGCAAAGGAGAGTCAGTAGCATATAAAAAAGCATCTCCAATTTTGAAAATATTGCAGGCTCTGTAGTATTGTTCACCTTCTACAATAATCCGGCTTTGTGAAAAATTATTTTTAAACTCATATATAAAAATTTCAGCATCCTTGTCACCCGTTAAAACGAATACAGAATTGGATTCCTTATCTGGAATAATATTATGAATATGATTAATATGTCCTTCCGTGAAAACATATTTTTTAGACCAATCATTTTTTAAAGGAGATCTCCCATATATACACACCTCTTCATTTGTTAAATTGGCAAAATATTCCCCATACACATACATATCGTCAAATCCTTTCAAACCTTCAATTTTCGAAATATTCAAAGGTCTGGACATCTTAAAACGCAGTTTATGTTCTAATAATATCTGCTTAGTAATTCGATTATAACTATATATAGCCCCCTTAAAAGAAAATATAAATTCGCTAGACGATATCTGCTTAAAATTATTAACTGATAATCTTAGTAAACGTACTAGAATACGAAATCTCATAAAAAAAAGGATAACAAAACTAACGGGCAGACGCAATTTTACACACAAATGTTCTTCTATATATTCATTCAAATATCCTTTCCTAATCTCTATCCGTATATCTTTCTGTTGAAAAACAATATGCCTATTTATAAAATTTACATTAAACATTACTATAATCAATACAAATTCATTATCTTATATAAGATAAGATCAATTTAATTTCTTTAAATTTGAATAGAGCTCCTAACAAAAAATAAACCAATATTCCTATTATTATTCCACAACATAATTTAAGAATATAAGAAGTTATATAATGAATACCCCAATAAATACATATACACATTGCACAACTCAATAAAAACACGGGGATTAAACTCATGATCTGTTCCTTCCAGGAGGTTTGAATGACTTTTTTTGCAAAAAAAAGTGAAATCATAAAATCGCATAAATTATATAAAACCAAACCATAACATAGAATCAACAACCCACTTTTCATTGTTATAAACAATATAATTATCCCCAATATCCTTTTTAAAATACCAGATTTCAAAAAAGTTCCTGAATCTCCCATTACTTTTAAAATATTTGAATTAACTACACTAACAGGAGTAAACAAATAAGCAATAGATAAAACTTGCAGAAAAGGAACAGCAGGTAACCATTTTTCTGTTAACAAAGAAATAATCAAAGGTTTGGCCAACACACATACCCCCATCATGATAGGAAAAATAATAAACGAAGAAATTCTTAAATAAAGATCAAAAATTTCTTTAGTTTTCATTTTATCAGATTGATTTTGGCATTGATGAGCATATACTGGACGATCAATGATATTCATTATGTTTATTGACAACAGATTCAATATTGTTTGAACCCTATTAAAATATCCTATATTTACTGCAGAATACACCCTGCCAATAACAAGTGTATATAAATTTGTGTATAAAGTCTGAATTAGTGACGATAATAATATTTTAGAACCAAATGGGAATAACTTCTTAAAAGATCTGAGTGAGAAAAACAGCATTGGTTTCCAACATGTAAAAGACCACAACAAAATAGAATCCAACAAATTAGCTATAAGTGTTTGCATAACTAAAGCCCATACACCATACCCTTTATAAGCCAACACGATTCCTGTTATCGCACCAACGATAATTGAAATAAAAGAAATTTTAGCCTGCTTTTTTAACTCCATCGTTATGGTAAGAAGAGTTCGTTGCACATAAGAAAAAGCCGATATTATAATATTTATACCAATAAATCTGGTCAGTTTAATTAATTCCGGTTCATTATAAAATTGTGCTATAGCAGGAGCAGACAAGTATAAAATACAATAGAGTATTAAAGAAAAAAAAAGATTAAAATAAAAAACAGTAGAATAATCCTTATTATCACAGTTTTGCCTTTGAATCAATGCCGTACAAAAACCGGAATCTACTAAAATCTGAGCAACTGCTAAAAAAACTGTAATCATAGCAACCAATCCAAATTCAGCTGGAGAAATAATTCTTGCTATAATTATCGTCGTAAGTAATTGAACAAATTGCACAGAGAATTTATCTATACCACTCCAAAAGACATTACTGATTACCCCTTGATTTGAAATCTTTTTCATTAATTTCAATATTTATGCAACCGCAATTATAATTTGTATTTCTAACAGTCAAAAGATAAAAAAGTATGTAGGAAAAAGGCCATACAAAAGACAATTTCATTCCAAATCCTGTTAATAGGAAAGCTAGTATAAACGCAAACATATTAATTGAAACAAACCTCTTTTTCAATAAACAAATTGCAATTATCATTAAATAAAAAACTAAGCCGATAAAGCCAAAATCACCCCATAATCCCAAATATGTAGAATCCGAAGTCATACTACTATTCCCACCTAACGGCAAATTGATCTCCGGAGCTAAAAAATTTTGATTCACCATATCCCAAAATTTATTATATGAGATCATTCTTAAATTTGCAGTTTCTAAACTATAACTTCGAAGAGATAATAATTCCAATAAACGTTCTGAAGTAATAATAATATAAAAAATACATGCAGAAACTGTAATTAAAAAAAGTTGAACAAATAATTTCAATCTAATTCGCAACTTCAAAAATACAGGGAGAAGATATTTAAAACCATAATACAATGCCAATAACATTAAAGGAGACTTAGAACCTGTAAAAATAATTGCAATATTACATAACAATAATAGACAGATTAACTTCTTATCCATTGATCTGAAATAAGTAAAAATGCAAATAATGAAAAGCGTAAACATCAATGCCGCACCATTTGAACTAATATAAATAGATATTATTCTATAATATCCTTCAGAATTCAAATGGTTATTAAAAATCATAAACTCCTTCAAAAAAAAATATTCTACAATAGAAAAGAAAACCGCAATCCACGCAACAGTAATAACACTCTTTTTAATTACTCGAGAAGGTATTTCATAGTTATTTGCCAATAGAAAAAAAGGCAAATAAAAATTTAATTGAGCAACAATAGCCGTAACTGATATTTCCGCATGTGAAAAAAAAGCAAGACTAATAAAAGAAAATATAATACCTGAAACATAGAAGAATTTAGCCCAATTCTGGTATGATAACGTTAAAAGAAAATAAAAAACAAAAACAACATACTTAATATATTTTCCCCAAAATGATTCATATAATTTATCTGGGAAAAATAAATATATAAAACCATGAGCAAAAAAAACAACTATCAGAAGAAATATAATTTTCTCTTTAGTTTTCATTTTTTAAACCCTCAACTTTTTTTATTACAGAATTTACTCCTTCTTCTGTATGATACAAAACTATTTTACCCATCTGCTCATATTCTTTTGCTAAAGTAGACGAATAAGAAATAACTGCATTTACATCAGGAAAAACCTTACCTTCAACAATTTCAAAAGAACACTGCTTCCGTAAGGGGGAAAAAACACTCCCATCTAAAGTTGGATGTATTTTAAGATATATTCCAATGTCCAGTTTGCTTAGCTCCATTATCAATTTGCATTCCTGAGCCAAATAAACCATTGAATAACTAATAATCAATACATTAAATCCATAAGCAGAATGAACACGAGTTAACATCAATGTTGGTTTTATATAAAAAATATTTTTAGGATAGGATTTAAAACAAGCATGAATTAAATGCTGTGCTTCATTTTCCGATATGGAATAAACAGTTTGGATATTAGAAAAACGATATCTCCAAAAAGCTTGAGGACTTTCAATTCCATGTTGTACCAAAATTTTATTAATTTGTTTCGATTGGTCAAATAAAAGTGCCCAACGATCTATTTGAGTAGAGAAATAAATAGATACATCTTCCGGTAAATTATTCAAAGAACAATAAACAAGGAAAAAATCAAAACTACAATAGTGATATATAGTCAATCTATAATTATATTTTCTCCAAAGTATAAAAAATGAAAGAATAGCACAACCATAAGTAAAAAAGATATCACTCGTTTTAATAAAGTCGAATACAGTATATTCTTCCTTACCTTTCAATTCTTCACTTTTTTTTATTCCAGGGGCCAACAACCAAGATTTGGATTGGTTAAATAAGTTAGTTCCTTTACTCCGGTCAATTATAAGTGTATCAAATAAAAGATATAATTCTTTTCCTTCAAATATTTTTTTAGATCTGCATATATATATACCCAAAGTTTTAAAAAATTTAAAAGTAAAATAAAATAGTACGACAAATATTCTGAAAGGAGATAAAAGGATATGCAAAAAAATAATATATTTATTTTGTATACCCAAATGCATTTTAATAAAATGACTATAAATATCGGAAGGATATTTATAGCGTTTTGTAAAATGTTCAATTCGATTCTGGTAAGTTAGTAGATATAATAAAATCGGACGTTCCCAATATTTATTCTGCATATATAGGTCTGATAAAAAATTTCTTCAAATATATATCACTTTTAATCCCATTTTCTGAATAATACGATATAATTACCTGATTATCTTGGACTACAGCTCCTGGATATCCTGCATCAATAGCAAAAGAAGACTGCCAAAGTGTATCTACAATCCTATTATCCAATTTAAAAAGTGCAGCCGCTTCACCCGTTTGAAACGATTTACGTATTCTCCCTGCACAATATATTTTTTCACTATTTAATAATATAGCCGGACAATGCATTTCTAAAGCCAAAGTATCAAAATCCCAATTATAATAAGGCTTAGTAGCTCGCCCTAACAAAGTTTTACCATATGTCGTACGTGCAATAAACACACCCTTATCCTCTCTAAAATACAGTGCAGCCTCATTACAATCAGATATTTCCACATTTTCCATTGGAGACCAATCAAAACCATTATCGGATTTTAATAAATACATCTTATTTCTTCTATAAGCAAAAGAATAGGCACACCCTTTATACCATATCACACGCCACAATCATCTGTCTTTATAAACCTCTTGTAAAATTACTGTAGAATCTATAATTCCAGCTTTTGTCCCCTGAAAAACAAGCTCATTATCTATAATCTTACTATATCCACAATAAAGAACTAAACGATTATATTTATCTACAACTAATTTAGGATCCCTTAAATCAGGATCACTAATTTCACAAATTTTATTCCATATTTCCCCTTCATTACTCACATAAACAAAAACACGTCCATAATCTTCTTTTTCTATAGAAGCATGATTTTTAAAATTTCTAAAGCACAAGTAGTACTTTCCATTATATACACACAAATCAGTAAATGCATTATGCATTCCATCACTATACAAAAGTACATCTCCTGTTAACTCAGTAAAGCATAATCTATAATAATCTTATCCTTTTTATCACAGGCACATACTACATAAATTAATAATAAGATTACAAAACATCTTTGCCCCATAAAATCAAAAACAATATTCATAGGATATCTTCCATATTTATCCTCATACCTCTTTTCAGGTTCTTGTTCACTTTCTTCCCCAAAATCTCCGGTAGATATTTCGGATGCAACCCATATCCGGGACGTACAGATTTCACATGATCCGTCGTCAGTATTTCGCCGGCTTTTATATCCTTACTGATAAACAATGATCTCCTTCTCAAGCGATCTTCTTCTTTTAACTCGTAACTAACTTCACCCAAAGCTTTTTCAACCTCTCTGATTTCTTCTACCAAACGGGAAAATTCAGCCGGATTTAACGAAAATGCAGAATCGATTCCTCCCAGAGAACGGTCCAGAATAAAGTGTTTTTCTACAACGGTAGCCCCCAATGCAACAGAAACAAGCGGTATTGTATTGGTCATGGAGTGATCGGAAACTCCGACCTCCACACCAAAACGCTGCCGCATATCCGGCAGGGTCAGAAGATTTGCTTTTTCTATCGGTGCCGGATATTCCGAAGTACATTTCAATAAAGTAATCCGGTCATTCCCTTCATCACGGCAGATCTTCAATGCCAATTCGATATCTTCCGCAGAGGCTGCACCAGTAGAAATCATTACCGGCTTTTGTTTCCGGGCAATGTACCGGATCAGATTGGTGTCGGTTATTTCCAAAGAAGCCACCTTATAAATCGGCATACCCATCTCTTCCATAAAATCCACTGCTTCATAATCGAAAGGAGAAGAAAAACACACTAATCCCAAATCATTGGCTATTTTCATCAACCGGGGCTGCCAGTCGTAAGGCATAGCTCCCCGGGTATAAAGCTCAATAGGGCGCATTCCTTTCCACAAACCATTTTTACGCGGTCCGAAATATCCATTATTTACGTCCATCGTAAATGAATCGGGTTTGAAAGTCTGCAATTTCACTGCATCAACCCCTGTTTTACTGATAGCCTCTATAGATTTTACAGCCAATTCAAAATCCTGATTATGATTGGCCGACAATTCCGCAACAATGAAAGTTCTATTTCTCATCAACGATGGTATTAGACAATAATTCCATATATACATATTCCGCATCTCTGAAATATATCTGGAATCCTAATTTAAGATTGATATGCTGGTTTCGTAAATTGTCTATTCTTGTTTTAGAATAAATTCTATTTACAATTCCGTGCCTTATAATGTAATTTATAAACTCTTTAGCTATTTGAAATCCCAGACCTTTCCCTATATATTCAGGTAATAAATACCTTCCTGATTCTCCTTCTCTCTTTATCCTGTCATAAGGATTCAAACAAACCGATCCAATGATTTTATCATGGTATATGACAGCCCAGAAACTTTTATCACAGCTTTGTTTCAGTTTCTCTATAAAATTCTGATGAACGTCAAAACCGAAAGATTCGCTATTGGTCATCCATTTTCTTACTTCCGGATGATTCCGTCCTTCCCAGATAATACGGCTTTGTTCTTCCGAAAGATTGATATAGTTCAGAAAATCAAAATTTTCCGTTTTAAAATTACAAGTACACATTTCAAACAGATTTAAAGACGGCAAGCAAATTTTCAGCTATTGAAGAAGGGATTATATCCTCTTTTAATTCGATATGCTGCAATCCGGAATCACTGAACAACTTCCGGATACGGATTTCTGTTTCCAAAGCACAATAATCCCCGCCACCGACAATGGCTTTCATGGCTTCAAAACTTTTAAAACTATTCAACTGATTATCCACGAAATAACCTCCTATCACTTTCAGGTTACAGGCCAGGGCTTCTTTCATAATTGTACTGGCAGGCAACAAGGCTACGTCATTTTCACAGAACAGACCGGCTATCTCCCGGGCAGAAAGGTTTTGAAGATAGTTTACTTTCGGATGTCTTATTTTGCGGTCATCGCCATACGCATCACCGGTCAAGGCTGTAACCGACCGGATTGTATCACAATCTTTGAGACATTCGATATAGCGTCTGGTCAAATTATACTTATCTACTCCCCCGAATGAAACAATCACTTTCAACGCCCGGTAGTCAACCGCATGTCTGTATCTTCGCCCGGCAACTTCCAGAAAAGGTTTTCTCAAAAGAGCGTACGACACGCCCAAACACAAACGGGTATAAGGGGCTGTTGAAAAATCACCCTCAGAAATTCCCGGAGAATGATTGATCACCACATCAGCCACATAGTGCTTATCGTGCATATCGTCGATACACACTAATTTACAACCTTTAGTCTTAACCGCCCGCTGATAATCCGTATCATAGAAATAATTGTCCAACACCACGATTTCATCTCCATCCAGCATATCCAGAAACAGACTGAATTTTTCCTCTGTTGCGGGAACTTCTGCCAGTTCACAGACTTTAGCCACTTCGGTTTTCTGATATACGGTCGGGGACTGGGTGACAAATACACAGTCGAAATCATCTTTCAGCATGTCGGCCAGCGCAAGGGTACGGATAAAATGTCCATACCCGATTTCCCGGCCGGCATCCGCACGGAAATAAATTCTTTGTTTCATGGATGTAATAAACGGTATTTCATTTCGGCCAATTGCCAGTCTGTCTCTGTATCCAGATCCTGAACCTCCAGCTCCGACAGAATTATTCCGCCGGTATTGGGACCCCTGAAACCGGCATGACGATAAAAAGATCCGACTTTCGACACATAAAACTGCCCGGCATCATGATAAATCGTCTCCAAATCCTGAGAACGGCTTTTGCTGTATTCCGGCCATACCATCCGGATTTTACCGGCATCCATTTTCAATCCCCTCTGCACCGGATAGGAATAGGCCACGGCCGTAAAAACCGAATCGAACTCTTTCTCCGCCAGCAAATGATACGCACTTTTCAGACTGTCTGCCGTGACGAAAGGGGCTGTGGAATAGATGCAGCACAGGGTATCGTATTCGATACGCTGCTTCTTATAACATTCCAGCACCTCCAGCATGACATCCGCCGTCGTAGCATAATCATCCGCCGTCGTAGCCGAACGCATAAACGGGACCTTTGCCCCGTACTGCCGGGCTACTTCCGCAATTTCTTCATCATCCGTCGATACCATCACCTCATCGAACAAACCCGATTGCAAAGCCGCTGCAATCGAATAGGCAATAACCGGTTTGCCCAGAAAAGGCCGGATATTCTTCCGCGGAATACGTTTACTGCCACCACGGGCAGGTATGATTGCTATGTTTTTCATCGTTGTTTAATTATTAAATGAGGAGAATAACCGAAAACCAAACTATTATCCGGTATATTTTCATCCTTTACGCCTGAATTCGCTCCTATGATCACATTGTCTCCGATATTACAATTTCCAATAATGGAAGAATTCGCACACATCCGCACATTTTCACCTAGTACCGGATAAATTCCCCGGTTATTCCCTACCGTACAATTCTGACCGAAACTAAAGCCTTCGCCGTATTTTGCCCGCCCCATCACACTACCAACCGGATGATCCAGGTGGAAAAACCGGGGAAGACCGATCTCATAAAACAAATCACAACCATTCATCACTTTATTCAGATAATAAAGTTTATCTGCCAACAAGCGAGCCGTCGTTTCATGGTATATTGTATTGGAAAAATAATATAAAAAGATGGTGTACTGAGCCGATTGATAAGGATTAAAATATGTTTCTCCCTCACACGAATAGTATTTGTTATCTGTACGGGAAAAGCAATATTCACAGCGAGAAATTACCCCCCCATTTTAACATTTATTAACCTCACCTCTTCATTACTGACTTTGAAGAAAGAAGACAGTTGATGTATCAATTGTCTTTCTATATCTGTTACAGAAATTGCAGTTTTCATCGGTTCACAAATTCCTTTACCTTACTGATTACATATTCCTGTTCCTCGTCCGTCAAAGTCGGAAACATCGGCAAGCTCAAACAATGGTGATAATATTCTTCCACAACGGGCAAATCACCCGGCTTATTACCCCGTTCCCGATAATAAGGCATCAGATGTACCGGTACATAATGCACCTGGGCATAAATACCATTTTCGTGCAGGTAATTATACAAGCCCAAGCGATCCGGTACCTGAATGACATAAAGGTGGTAAGCATGAAAAACATCCGCAGCAACATAAGGTGTGTGAATTTCTTTTATATACCGGAAAGCCTCATTATACCGGGCAGCTATTTCCTGGCGGCGGCGTAATCCCTCATCAGCCCGTTTCAATTGGGAAATACCCAGAGCCGCCTGAAAATCGGTCAAACGATAGTTATAGCCCAACTCCTGCATTTCATAATACCAGCCCCCATGGTTTTCATGCAAAAGAGCCGGATTCTTTGTAATCCCATGCGTACGTAACAAACACAAACGCTCGTAAAGCGTCTTGTTATCAGTAGTCACCATTCCCCCCTCGCCCGTAGCAATATGTTTCACTGGATGAAAAGAAAAAACAGACAAATCGGCAAACTTTCCGTTTCCACAACATTGCTTTTCGCCTTTACTGTCCATAAAATATCCGCCCGGGGCATGACAGGCATCCTCAAGAATCCACAAACCATATTCATCAGCCAATTGCCGGAACTCTTCCATCTGGTGCGGATAACCAGCAAAATCGACCGGAACAATACCCTGAAATGTCCCCTTGGGATAAGAGCCCAGTAAGTGTCGTAGTTTATGAAGATCCATCAGGTAAGTCTGCGGATCAATATCGCAGAAAACCACTTCGCCACCGCAATAGCGGATGCAATTGGCACTGGCAGCAAAAGTCATCGGAGTGACAACCACTTTATCACCAGACTTTACTCCTAAGGCACTGGCAGCCAAATGAAGCCCTGCCGTCGCATTGTTTACAGAAACTGCGTATTGTGCTCCGACATAACGGGCAAAAACCTGTTCAAATTCCGTAATTTTAGGTCCCTGAGTCAGGTAATCGGACTGCAATATCTCTACTACGGCTTGTATATCCTCCTCTGTAATATGCTGGTGTCCGTAAGGTATCGGTTTATCTATCATTTTACTTCGAAATTAGGATCGACAAATTCTATAATTTTAGCACGCAACGATTCTACCGTCTCCCATTCTTCATTCTGATCTGAACTGTAATGGAACCCCTGAGGAACCGGTATTGCCTGATGATGTTTTAAGTATTCTTCCCGCTGATGTTTAAAAGACACTGACGGAAGTATGGCATAATATTTACCTAGATCGATGGTATTCAAAGCATCCGTTACGGTAATCATTTCCTCATGCAATTTCTCACCCGGACGAATGCCCACTTCCACCTGCGGTAAGTTCGGAGCAATAGCTTTAGCCACATCTGCAATATGGTAGGACGGAATTTTCGGTATAAAAATTTCTCCACCCAGATGATGACCTATAGCAAACATTACCAAATCAACTCCTGCCTGAAGAGAAATATTAAACCGCGTCATCCGCATATCTGTAATCGGTAATTCTTTAGCTCCGCCATCGCGTTTGTTAATGAAAAAAGGAATCACAGAACCACGCGATCCCATTACATTTCCGTAACGGACTACAGAGAACTTAATATCTTTCGAACCACTGATATTGTTGGCTGCCGTAAACAATTTATCGGAAGTCAGTTTCGTAGCTCCGTACAGATTAATCGGGGCACAGGCTTTATCGGTCGATAAGGCAACCACATGTTTCACTCCGGTTTGCAAAGCTGCATTGATCACATTTTGGGCACCATGTACATTGGTTTTGATGCATTCCTCCGGATTGTATTCGGCCGTATCCACTTGCTTGATAGCTGCTGCATGGATAATCACATCGATTCCTTCACAGGCCCGTTTCAAACGTTCACCATCACGCACATCACCGATGAAGAAACGTAACTGAGAATATTTATCGGAAGGGTATTTTTGTTTCAGTTCAAATTGTTTTAATTCATCCCGGGAATAAATAACAATTCTTTTGACCTGTGGATAACGATTTAAAATCGTCTCGACAAACTTTTTACCGAAAGAACCCGTTCCTCCGGTTATTAATACTGACTTACCATTCAACATCGTATCAATTAAATTAAATTCTGAACAATTCTTTCACAAGCTTTTCCGTCCCCGTAAGGGTTTACTGCCTTACTCATCCGGTCGTAATATTCCTGATTATCCAGCAATGCAGAAACTTCACTTACAATTTTATTATAATCTGTCCCGACCAATTTCACAGTTCCGGCTTCCAAGGCTTCCGGACGTTCCGTCGTATCGCGCATCACCAACACCGGTTTTCCCAGTCCCGGAGCTTCTTCCTGAATTCCTCCGCTATCGGTCAGAACGAGGGTCGATTTTTCCATCAGATAAACAAAACTCAGATATTCCAACGGTTCGATAAAAAACATATTATCTGCAGTAGTTTCGCCGAATACTTCATGAATCGGCTTACGGACATTGGGATTCAAATGCATCGGATAAACAAAATCTACCTGGGGGTATTTTTCAACCAAGTTTTTAATGGCCAAACACATATGAATGAAACCGTCTCCAAAATTCTCCCGGCGATGGCCAGTGATCAGCACTAAACGACGGTTATCATTCAATCGATTCACATCGTATCCTGCAGTCTTCAAAAACGATCCAAGTTCTACACTCAGAAATTTATTATTTTTGATTTTCTCCACAACCCAATATAAAGCATCGATCACCGTATTACCTGTAACAGTAATCGTTTCCTCTTTTATTCCTTCTGCTAATAAATTCTGACGACTTAAAGGAGTAGGTGAAAAATGATAAGTGGCAATACGTCCCGTAATGAGTCGGTTCATCTCTTCCGGCCAGGGACTGTAAATATTATGGGTACGAAGTCCCGCCTCGATATGTCCAACCGGAATCTGCTGATAAAAAGCTGCCAGAGCAGAAGCCGTAGAGGTTGTCGTGTCACCGTGTACCAATACCACATCCGGTTGTGCCTCTTTCAATACGTCCCGCATTCCGGTGAGAACCCGAGCTGTCACATCGTATAAGTCCTGTCCCTGCTTCATGATGTCGAGGTCATAATCGGGACGGATTTCAAAAATACGAAGCACCTGATCGAGCATTTCCCGATGTTGTCCGGTTACACACACAATCGTCTCAAACTCTTTTGGATACTTTTGAAATTCTTTTACCAAAGGAGCCATTTTTATTGCTTCGGGACGTGTCCCGAAAACTAACATTACTTTTTTCAACACCGATTATCTTTTATAAATCCCGCAAAAATCCAGGATCACTTTTTTATCTGTCCAGGGCAATTCCCTGAATTCCTTGTGAGCCACCAACATCACCACAATATCAGCCCGGTCGAAAGCTTCTTTATAACCGGACAATTTGAATACTTTATGTTCTGTTACATTCGGTTCTACGACCAAAATATCGGCATTATTACAACTCTGCATGACTTTCGTAGTGATGTATTTTGCCGGAGACTCCCGTAAATCATCGATATCCGGTTTGAAAGCAAGGCCCATCATTGCCACAATAGGTTTACGATGATTGGTCAACTCGAATTTCAGCATCTCATTTTGTACCTTTTCAGCACACCAAAACGATTTATAGTTATTGATTTCACGGGCATTAGCTATAATTTTGGATTCCATCGGAAAATCCGCCGTAATAAAATAAGGATCGACAGCTATGCAATGTCCCCCGACCCCACATCCGGGTTGAAGAATATTTACCCGCGGATGTTTATTAGCCAATTCTATCAATTCCCAAACATTGATGCCGGCCTTATCACAGATTAAAGACAATTCATTCGCAAAAGCAATCTGTACATCCCGCGAAGAGTTTTCCGTCAATTTACACATTTCAGCGGTCCGACAATTCGTTCGATGTAATTTTCCTTTTACAAATTGGAAATAAAACGCTATCGCTTTATCTGTAGAGGCCTCATTTATCCCCCCGATTACCCGGTCATTATGAACTAATTCATAAATTACGTTCCCAGGAAGAACCCGTTCCGGGCAATAAGCTATATAAATCTTTTCTTTCAATTCAGGACGTTCACTAAAAATAAGTCTGGTCATCAACTCTGTCGTCCCGACAGGAGAGGTAGATTCTATTACATACAAATCACCTGCTTTCAATAAAGGGATAATAGCACGGGTCGCTGCTTCTACATAAGACACATCCGGTTCATGGTTACCTTTAAAAGGAGTAGGGACCACCATAAAATAAGCGTCACTCTCTTCAGGGATCATCGAAGCCTTCAGTTGACCATGGCGAACTACTTCCTGCAAAAGCTGTTCCATTCCCGGTTCGATAATGTGCAGACACCCCTGATTGGTCATCTCTACGACTTTGGGATTAATATCCACACCCACAATCTGTACCCCATGTTTAGCAGCTATAATTGCCGTAGGCAGGCCAATATAACCTAAACCCATAAAACATGCTTTCATTATATATATTTTTTGATTTCAGACTAAAACAATTTCAATTACAAGCATTTACCTATCAAAACAAAAAACATAATCCTCTGTTTTCATCTTGTTAAACAAGTCCAATTAAATCAGAATTTAATTGGACCTTTTTAAGGCAAATTATTCCACCGAGTTTATTTAAACTAAACTCAGGGTAAATATAGTTTACTACTTGATTTCTATATGATTATCTTTTAGAAAAGGAACCGATTAGGTACGCTCCGCGGTCCTCAGTGTCATATTTCTACTGAAGAACCGTCTTACTTTCAGCCGCAAAAATAGCCTTTTATTTTTCCACTACAAAGAAAAAAATGCCTTTTCAGTTTTTAGAGAAAGATCTCAGGGGAATATTTTCCAGTTGGAGGTATTTATAAAGTGTGCTTTTACTCTTAATTTCAATTTGTTGGCATATTTGTTTTACAGCAAATCCTTTTTGATACAAGAGAGCTGCTTTTTTTACTTTTTGCCGGGTTTCCGGATTCAAGCCCTGAGGTCTTCCGAATTTCTTTCCTCTTTTCCGGGCTGCTTCCCGTCCTTCACGAGTCCTTTCCATAATCACATTCCGTTCGAATTCTGCCAGAGCCGCAAAAATATGCATAGTGAATTTTCCCATATAATCGGTCGTATCGATATTATCCTTGACTGATTTAATTCTGATCTTTTTGTTTTCGAGCTCAGAACAAATCCGGACAATTTCAGACAGGCTACGGGCCAAACGATCTAATTTATATACAACCAATACATCTCCAGCCTGTAATGTAGAAAGGCAATGCTCTAATTCAGGCCGTTTTTTCACTCCTGAAATTTTTTCACAAAATATTTGTACGCAATCCTGACGCTGTAACACATCCAATTGCATATCCAGATTCTGGTCACGCGTACTCACCCTGGCGTAACCAATGATCCTTCCCCGGACCTCTTTGTTGATAATCGTCATGTTCTCCCAATAACAAACAAAATTTATTACAAAAATATAAATGTTATCCGAATTGTTAAAGGTCCAATTAAATTCTGATTTAATTGAGACTCTTGATAAATAAGTTAGGTAACTATATACCTCTTTACAGTAAATTATAAAGTGATTAACTGATTTCTGATGATACATATTTTATTCAGATATTTCGTTAAGATTATGACTGTAGGTTTCATGTTTATATGAACATAAAAGCTAAAATATATCATTTTTGGAATAATCCGGATGGGCGAACACAAAAAGTGAATCGGAATATTTCTTATTCGCTTATTATAAAAGGTTTTGGGATCTTAATATCATTACTTTTAGTTCCTTTAACTTTAGGTTATCTTAATCCTTATGAATATGGTATATGGATAACTTTGAATTCTATATTGACATGGATAAATTATTTTGATATAGGATTAGGTAATGGATTACGAAATAAACTTACAGAGGCTTTGGCTATTAAAGATTATAATATGGCTCAGATGTATGTAAGTACAGCATTAGTCTTGTTGTTTTTTATCGCCTTGATATTATATGCCCTTTTTCTGATTTTGAGTTCGTTTATCAGCTGGTACGATATATTAAATGTGGAATCTTCTATACGTAATCTGGATACAATTGTCATGATTGTCATGTTTTGCATGTGCATCTGTTTTGTGCTCAGAATTATAGGTACAATTTTCTTATCTTACCAAAACACATGGGTAAATGATTTTCTGACTTTCGCGGGTTCACTTCTAGCTTTTGTATGGATATATATTTTAACTTGTACATCGGAAGGAAGCCTAATGAAAGTTGCAATAGCATTCTCTTTATCTCCTGTAATTGTATACCTGATAGCATTTCCTATTACGTTTTTCAAATTTCATAAAGAAATAAGGCCTTGTATAAAAGCTGTAAAGCTTAAATATGCAAACTCCCTTGTTGGATTGGGGATTCAGTTCTTTGCTCTTCAATTGTCCTGTCTTATGATTTATGCTACGTCAAACTTTATTATTTCAAAACTTTTCTCTCCGGCAGAGGTTACCCCTTATAATATAGCATTTAAGTATTGTAACCTTATCGTTATGGGGTTCAGCATAATAATTTCACCATTATGGTCCGCCATAACCGATGCTTATGTAAGAAAGGATATAAAATGGATTATTCTGAATATGAATAAGATGATTAAAATTTGGGGCCTTTGTTGTTTGGCTTTACTATTAATGGTCTTAGTATCTCAGCCTATTTTTCATCTCTGGATTGGTTATGAAGTATTGATCTCTTATTCATTGTGCTTTTCTTTAGCCATTTATTCTTCGATATATATGTGGTGTATATTATTTTGTGCATATTCTAACGGTACTGGTGCATTAAAAATCCAGATGTTAACCATGTCTGTCGGAGCTATACTCTTTATCCCTGTAGCCATTTTTGTTGCTAAACATATAGGATTAGTTGGGATAGCATATTCAATGGGGACAGTTTTATTAATACCTGGAATTGCATTGGCAATAGAATATAAATATTCTATCAGAAAATTAAAAAATATATATTCTGTAAATTCTTAGATTACAGATTTATTTCAATAAAAAGACTTCTTGCTTCGGAATGGTGGAATCGACCTATTGAGTGGATAAGACAGAATGCATCCCGATTTTTAAAACCTGATATTTTCTAAATATACAATGCGTTCCCTTTCATCCATATATAAAAGTATATATAAACGCATATCAACAATTGTGTGGAAATTCCGATTGGAATCATTCGGACATAATTCATTTATATATAAACCATTGTATGTTTCTGGAACGAATATCCATATTGGTGATAATGTTTATGTGCAGTATAAGTCCTGGCTTGCATCAGAATCGCTTACTGGTAATGGCGAAGCATTGTTAAAGATAGGTAACGGATGTGTTATAGGTCATTTCAATGAAATATATTCTACTCATTCAATAGTTATAGAGAATCATGTATTAACTGCTGATCGCGTATATATTTCGGATAATATACATGGATATGAAAATATTGAAATTCCCATATTACATCAACCAATAGTTCAGAAAAAAGAAGTCAGGATAGGAGAAGGGTCTTGGCTTGGGGTTGGTGTTTCAGTTATTGGGGCATCTATTGGCAAACATTGTGTCATAGGTTCAAATGCCGTAGTTACTAAAGATATTCCAGATTATTGTGTTGCTATTGGTATTCCTGCAAGAATTATTAAACGATATAACCCGGAGGTTGGGAAATGGCTTAGAACTAACCCCGACGGATCTTTTAAAGAAATAAAATCAAGCAAGATATGAAACGTATTTTGATTACCGGAGGGGCCGGTTTTATTGGTTCTAATTTAGCTTTAGCCCTTTTAAGGAAAGGGTATCAGGTTACAGTTTTAGATAATCTTTCCCCACAGATACATGGAGAAACTCCGGAACAGACATCTCCTCTTTATCGAAATATAATCGGTAAAGTAAATTTTATAAAAGGTTCTGTTACTTGTAGGGAAGATTGGTTAAAAGTATTAGAAGGACAGGAATGTGTTGTTCATTTGGCGGCAGAGACAGGTACAGGACAATCCATGTATGAGATTCAAAAATATGTGGAAGTGAATATTAGTGGAACAGCTATCCTGTTAGATATTCTTGCCAATACAAAGCATAGTGTAAAAAAAGTGGTTGTAGCAGAATCCAGAGCTATATATGGAGAAGGCAGGTATTACAGTGAAGAGTTAAAAGACTATGTATATCCTACCTTGAGGGAAGAAAAAGATATGTCTGAAGGAGATTTCGAAGTGAAGTATCCCAACTGTCATCAGCCTTTGAAGTTGGTTGGAACCACCGAAAATTCTTTGATACACCCGACTTCAGTATACGGGATTACAAAACAGGTACAAGGTCAATTAGTACATCTGGTTTGTTCTTCTATCGGGATTGCAGCAGTATCTTACAGATATCAAAATGTGTATGGTCCGGGGCAATCGCTTTCAAATCCTTATACCGGTATTTTATCCATCTTTTCTACCCGTATTAAAAACGGAAATGAAATCAACATTTTTGAAGATGGAAAAGAAACCCGGGATTTTGTCTACATTGATGATGTGGTGGAAGCCACAATTTTGGGTATTGAAAAAGAAGAAGCAAATGGGCATGTTTTTAATGTCGGAACAGGTGTTGCTACTGATGTTCTTACTGTGGCCAGAACTTTGATGAAGAATTATGGCACAGAAGTACCGCTTCGTGTGTCGGGTAACTATCGTCTAGGTGATATCCGTCATAATTATGCAGACATATCCCTTGCCCGTAAAATTCTTGGATTTGAACCACGAATAGACTTTTCAACAGGTATATCGCGTTTTACTGCCTGGGTTGACGGACAGTCTGTTCAAGAGGACAGATACGAAACGTCAATTGAGGAAATGAAAGCAAAAGGTTTGTATAAATAGTATTAGCGGTATAGAATGCATACTAATGTAAGCAAAATACATGACTGTTATGGATGTGGCGTGTGTGCAGCTACTTGTCCTGTACATATAATTAAAATGGAATTGAATTCCAAGGGATTATTAGAACCTCATATAACGGATCAAAATAAATGTATTGATTGTGGTATTTGCTTAAGTAATTGTGCATTTAATTATAGCCAAAAAAGTATAACCACGATACCTATACGTTCTTTTGCAGCTTATAGTAAAGATAGAAGAATTCAAAGAAAATGTTCTTCAGGAGGAGTGACATTCGAAATTTGTGCAATGTTGATTGAGGAAGGCTATAAAGTTTGTGCCGTTAAATACAATGTAGAAAAAGAGTATGCAGAACATTATATTGCAGAGAACCAATTAGAACTTATTCCATCTATCGGTAGCAAATATATCCAAAGTCACACGGAAAGTGCATTCTCGTCTTTCAAAAGAGGTCAAAAATATGTCATAGTGGGGACACCTTGTCAAATAGATTCCCTGAGAAAGAATCTGCAAAGGCTAAAAATAGAACAAGATTATATTTTAATAGATTTCTTTTGTCATGGAGTCCCATCGTATTTTGCATGGAGTAAATATTTAGATTTAGTCAAAAAAAAGGTCAATCCAATTACTGAGGTTACTTGGAGGAACAAGAAAACAGGGTGGCATGATTCTTGGGCAATAGGAATCGACAATAAAAATACTTCTTGTGATTTAGTAGATTCAAGGGATTTCAATACATTGATTAAAGAAAAAGATTACTTTATTAACTCCAGACTATCAAAAGGAGATCTATTTTATAACCTTTTTCTTGGAGATTACTGTATGTCGCAGGCATGTTGTAAATCATGCAAATATAAATATGATAAAAGTGCTGCTGACATACGCGTAGGAGATTTATGGGGATCTACTTATCAACGCAATCAGGATGGAGTTAGTGCGCTCATCACATTTACTGAAAAAGGAAATAAAATCGCGGATAAACTTTGGAGTAAGTGTGTCTTAATTGAAGATTCATTTGAAACAATAGCTGAAGGACAAATGAAGTCTAATTCAAAGAATTCTATTTTTTATCCTTTAGTTATGAAATGGCTGACTGACGAGAAGTTGTTGCCTATATTCAAACTTAAATTACTGTTTGCCCTGAAAACAGTAAACGATTTTCCAATAAGAGTCTTTTATAAGATTTTAAAAGTTGTAAAAGTCCGGAAATGACGATTAAAGAGAAAATTAAGAATAAACCTATTGGTATCATCACCATGCATAAAGTGCTGAATTTTGGTTCGGCACTTCAGGCTTATGGATTACAATATGCTATTAAGGAATTAGGATTTGAAGTGTGTATAATAGATTATGATTTCCCTAACGAATTTCATAATCGAAACACTCCTAAAAAGAATATCATTAAAAAACTATTTGATGGTAATTTTTTCAGAAAACTAAAATATAAACTCGCAACATTGCTATGGCTTGATTGGAGCGACCAAAAAACTCAATTCATAGAATTCTACCATAAATATTATAATCTTAGCCGTCCTTATCATTCCAGGACAGAATTATTGACTACACCTCCCTCTTTGAGTGTTGTTGTCGTTGGGAGTGACCAAGTATGGAATCCGAATCATATGTGTGGTGATTCAATATTTTTCGGAGAATTTGCTTTAAATATTCCAAGAATTTCATTCGCTTCAAGTTTCGTTGTCTCCCAGATACCGAAAGAGTTTAAGAGTCTATATAAAAGCTATTTAAATAAATTCATTGCTTTGGGAGTACGGGAGCAGAATGGTCAGACTATAATAAATGAATTGCTAGGGAAAGCATCTCAAATAGTGTGTGATCCTGCCCTATTATTGGGAAAGCAACGGTGTCTTGAACTTGCAAATAATTCTAAAATTAGTATACAGAAGCCCTATATATTAGCTTATATACTTGATTATAATTTCAATCCACATCCTACGATTGATAGATTAATCATCAAGTTAAGTAAAAAATATAATCTAGATGTTGTATATCTTCAATGTGGAAACATTCAAGGCTCCCAACGAATAGGCAAGCAGATTTTCAATGCCGGGCCGATAGAATTCTTATATCTTATTAATCATGCAAAAATTGTAATCACTAGTTCTTTTCATGGAGTGGCTCTTTCTGCTTTGCTTGAAAAAGATTTTTATACTGTAATTGATAGTAAAAAAGATGATGATAGAATTTTCAGTTTTTGCAATAAAATTGGAACTACTGACCGAATTATCAGACAAGGTTGCAAAATTTCCTCAATCAAATCCAGCCCTATGAACTGGGAGATTATAACACCTAGATTAAATCATTTCAGGAATGAGAGTATACATTTCCTTAGGAATAGTATCCAGAATGCTTTAGAGAATGTTTAAGCAACGTATTATTTTATTCGCTCCTCTTTTTTATGGGTATTGGAAGCATATAAAAGATGCCCTTGAAAAACAAGGTTTTGAGGTTTCTTTTGTCACTTATAGAATGGGTAAGTGGGGGGATACATTTAACTCCTTAAAATCGCCGTTGAATCAAGAGAAAAAATATGCTGATGTTATTTTTGAAAGATTAAAAAAACTAGAGGGCAATTGGGACTATTTAATAGTTATCAAGGGTAATTATTTTACTGAAAAACATTTATCGTATTTAAAGAGGCAAAATCCTGATATCAAGACCATAATGTATCAATGGGACTCGATTAATAACAATGATTATACAGGCTTAGCTTCTCAATTTCATAAGGTTTTTACTTTTGATTTTAAGGATGCAGAGGATTGCGGATATAATTATTTGCCCTTATTTTATACAAATGATATCAATCCTATTAATCCTGGATTCTTTGAAGATATAGATTTATTATTGGTTGGTTTGTATAATAAACCCAGATATGAATATTTAAGACGATTAGAAGAACTAAAAAAAATAGTAAATGTCAGGACCTATATAGTAGTTCCTCCAATGTTATATCTGAAAAAACAGTTATTAAATAATGAGCTTGAAATTAAGCAGTTCAATGACATTCATTTTACGCCTCTCAATAGAACACGGTTAATAAATTTATATCATCGTTCTAAAGTATTTGTTGATATATGCCAGGAAAATCAGACCGGGATGTCAATGCGAACAATAGAAGCTTATGGTATGAATAAAAAATTATTAACATCTAATAAAAATATAACCCAGGATCCTTGGGTCAAAGAAATTCAAGTATTAGACAGCAATTCAGATGATAAATCAATCCTTTCGTTTATTAACAGACCAACTATAAAATATAAGAATCGGATAAAACTTTCCATACAGGAATGGGTCAATGCGTTGTTATCTTGATTTTATACTCAATATATAATTAGAGGTATTATATTTTAATAATTAAAATTGTGGCAGGTATAAAAGTAAGCAAGCAGGCCGGAATAACGTTTTTATTATTTATGGTTTATCCTCTATTATCGTTACCCCTTATATTAAAGGGGATGCTTGATAATAAAAAGTGGGGATTTTTTTTCTTTGCCTGCTTTATGGGAATGATTGGAATGCTTTATCCGCCTACAGGTGATTTCTATCGTTATACGGAAGAGTATATTTATATCAAGGATTTTAACTGGGAACAATTTAAGGATTTTATATTGATAAAACAGGAATGTCTTTTGCCGTCTATTTCTTACCTTTTTAGTCGATTGAACGTACCTTTTGATTACTCCAGATTTATATACAATTTCATTGCTTATTATTTATTAGGACTAATATACATTGACGAAATAAATAAAAATGTTCACTATATAAAAAGAAATTCTATCTATTTTTTAGGGATGTTTATATCCTTTTCTTTGTCTCTATATCTATTCCGCTTCTTTTTTTCTATGATATTATATGCCTATGGAACATATAACATTGTATATAAAAGAAAAAAGCAGGGATGGATATTTGTAATATTATCCATACTTAACCATTTTTCATTTATTGTATTCCTGGTAATTTTAATCTTAACAAAATTATTACACTTCAAATTTAGGAAATGGATAGTGGTTTTAATGTGTATTCTGGCATTTACAATTAGCAGTGACCTATTAATAAATCTGTTTACTTTTATGCCAGCAGATATTGTAAATCGTTATTCTATATATTTAGATGGATATTATGCAGGTACTTATCTAGAAGATCACTCGCTCAGATATCGTATTTTAATGGCACTTTCTTCTGCGATTACTTACGCTGCTGCTATAATTTATATAATAACCTATGACAAAAAATCGATAAAAAATGGAAGTATTGTAAATGGGGTATTGCTGGTAACTACGTTATCCTCACCTTTTTCTGCTATTGCATATCGGTTTGCAACTGTGTTATTACTCTTTATAAAAATACAATTTCTAAATGCGTTTAACGGGACAAGAAAACAATGTAAATATCTTCTGATTTTATTTCTGTTAACGATGCTTTCCAATATAATGGGCTTATGGTCTTCAAGAAGAGAAATAAGCATAAGTGACTTAAGTTTGATTTGCTATGCCTCAACTCCGCAAATTCTGATGCATACTTATTCAGAACAATGGATCAATAAAAATGTTTATGAAAATGGTGATTTTAATCACGATTAAAAATAATTATTACTTATACATAGATGGATAATTCAATCCCGTTTAACAAGCCATGTGTGGTTGATAAAAGTCAGGAATATTTAATTGACGTACTTCATTCCGGAAAATTATCCGGAAACGGTGACTACACAAAAAAATGCCATTCTTTTTTCGAAAATAAATATGGCTTTAGTAAAGTTCTTTTGACAACCTCAGGTACGGATGCTCTTGAAATGGCAGCACTACTTATTGATGCTAAAGAAGGAGATGAAATTATAGTGCCTTCTTATACGTTTGTATCTTCTGCTTTAGCTTTCACACGCCAAGGAGCAAGAATAGTGTTTGCCGATAGTGAGGTAAATACGCCAAACCTTGATGTTTCAAAGCTGGAAGCTTTGATTACTCCCAGAACTAAAGCTATTGTCCCTGTTCATTATGGCGGAGTTGCCGTGGATATGGACCCACTTTTGGAGATAGCAAAAAAGCATAATCTGTTCGTCATTGAAGACGCGGCCCAAGCTATAGATTCATATTACAAAGGAAAATCTCTTGGAGCCTTAGGAGATTTGGGATGCTTCTCCTTCCACGATACAAAAAATATAACAGCAGGAGAAGGTGGGATGCTTGTGATAAACAATCCCGATTTTTTTAAAAGGGCTGAAATTCTTTGGGAAAAAGGAACTAATAGATCAGAGTTTTTTCGGGGTGAAGTAAATAAATATGGTTGGGTAGACACGGGGTCCTCTTTTTTACTTTCAGAACTTAATGCAGCACTTCTCTTTTCTCAATTAGAAAAGATGGAAGAAATCCAAAGAAAACGGTTACATATTTGGAATATCTATGATGAAAGTCTGAAAAAATTGGAGGAGAAAAATCTTCTATCTCTCCAGAAAATACCAGAGTATGCAACCAATAATGCGCATATGTTCTATATGGTTTGCAATACTCCGGAAGAAAGGACCCAACTTATCGAACATCTTAAGAAAGATGGGATACATGCGGTTTTTCATTATCTGAGTCTTCATAAGTCAAAATATGCACAAAAACATCATTTAGACGAGGCATATCTACCGATGTCCGATTATTATACAGAAAGACTAGTGAGGCTTCCCATGTTTTATTCTATGTCTGACGAAGATGTGAATAGAGTTGTGTACTCCATTCTGAATTTCTTTGATTAAAAGAACTCCGACAGCATGTCAAATTTAAGTTTATCCGATTTTTCAAGTTTTACGTTATTCCCAGGTCAACATTGGTCTCATACCTGGGAACGCCAACACGAGCTTGTTACTCGTTTCGCTAAATTGTTGGAAGGGAAAGTCATATCTGTTTGTTCTCCTTTAGGATTAATCAATCATAATCCTTTTTCTTTAAATTTTTTTCAGAAGATAAGAACCTATAACAAATTACAAGTTGAAATAATAAACCAGAATCCAATCCTTGACAATATGAAAATGTGTAATTTAAGACATATTCCGTTTCATTTGTCTATGATAGGAAAAATTAATTATGCTTTAATGAAGCATGGAATGGGTATGACAAACAATAATTTTTTTTGGTCGACTTATATGAATCCAACTATATATGAATTCTTCAAAAGATCATCATTTAAAATTTATGATATTGCTGAACGTAGATCGACAAATCCATTACTAAATGAGAAAATAAGAGCTTGGGAGAGAAAAGCTGTTCGGGAAGCTGATTTGGTTATCGTAGACAATCATGTTACGATGGAAGATTATCGAAATTTGAATCCCAGGATTCAATATATTCCCCAAGGAGTAAATCTTGAAACATTCTTTAAAAGTGAGAGTTCTACTACTCGTGAATATATCGGATATATTGGAAATCTGCATTTTGCCATAAACTATGATTATTTAAAAAAACTAATCCAGATAAATAAAGATGAAAAGTTCCTAATAATCGGAGGTATTCTGGAAGAAGCTGCTAAGTCAATTATACAAATGCCCAATGTCACATATATACCACAAATTGCGAAAACTGAGCTTAACTCTTATCTTGCAAAGATGAAATTGGGATTGATACCATATATAATCAATGCTCATACAGTTGGAGTATATCCAACAAAATTGTTTGAGTATTTAGCAGCAGGTGTTCCGGTTTTATCAACACCACTACCCGAAGTGGCTCAATATGCAGATAATGATTATATGTGTATATCAGCTAATCCAATAAATGTGTCTAATCTGGCCTTTCCAATGCATCAAGTTGAAGATATAATTAACCGGAACACATGGGATGTTCGTTGGAAAAATTATGTAAAAAATATTGAACAATGCTTAGAGTTACAATAGTCTGCTCATCCTTAGTAAGGTTAGGCCCAACCAATGTTATGTTCAATATGCTTCAAGCATATTGTAAACAACCTGAAGATGTAAGGTTTGAAATCGTAACAATTTCAGGAGAATTGCAAGATTCCAGAATACAGGATTTTGAAAGGTTGGGCTTAAATATCACCTCTTGTAAAATTCAAGAAGGAATTACAGGGATTTGGCATTTAAAAAAATTAAGAGCTCTTATTCTGTCTACTAAGCCTGACATAGTGCATTCCTATGGTTTTAGAGCGGACTGTTTGGTTGGGCTTATGAAGCTGTCAGGTATAATTAAAATTTCATCATTATTTAATAATCCACACGAAGATTATCCCATGCTTTTCGGTAAAGTAAAAGGGAATTTAATGGCCATAGTACACCTACATATTTATCGCAAATTTGATAAAATAATTGTCTGTTCTAATTTCATTGCAGATAAAATAAAAGCTTCTCAATTACCTATCTCTGTTATATATACTGGAGTGCCTTCTGATTATTTCGTACCGCTTTCTGATGTAGAAAGACTAAATAAACGTGCCGAACTAAACATATCCAACAATATAAAGGTTTGGCTTTTTATCGGTAATTTGATTCCGCGTAAGAATCCTTTATTTTTAATTTCAGCTTTTAAAAAGATGAAATTGAAAGATACGATTTTAATGATCATGGGAGATGGTCCTCTGATGGAAGAATGTCAAGTTGCAATAGCAGAGGATAGTAATATAAAACTTATTGGAGCACAACCAGGAACGTTAGAGTATCTTCAAATATCTGACTTCTACATATCCGCTTCATATTCCGAAGGGTTTCCAACGGCAGTACTTGAAGCAATGAGTGTTGGTGTTTTACCTGTACTTTCTGACATTAATCCTCATATAGAAATGGTTAGCAATTTGTCAAATTCTTGTATTTTTAAAAATGATGATTTTGTCAGTTTATCGAAAATTATATCTGAAAACATGGTTAGCCCAACAAAATTGAAACCCAGGGAATATTTACTCTCTCATTTTTCTGCACATATTATGCAAAAAAGATATGTAAAGTGTTATCATGACTTATGTAAACGCATTTTTTAAGTTCCAAGTATATTTAATATGTTTCTCTGAGTTTATCTATCATCCTTTAAGGATAAAAATATGATATATTTAGATGGAAAGATGTTGTTATTATAATATCTAAACCTAATCTTATAGAATTCAGTTGCAACCTTCCTCATATTTATAAGAGAATATTACTTTCTTGTAATATCACATATTTTAAATATTCACGAGTTATTAAGACTCATTATATCACTTTTAACAATATAGTATGATTACTGCTTCTCTTGTCACTTTTCATAATTCAAAGGAGTGTATTGAAAAAATATTTAATTGTATAGCACAGAGTCCTATTTCGAAACTTTATGTTATTGATAATGGAGCGGATGCCTGGGTGGAAACTTTTTGCAAAAAATATGATTTTGCTTTATATCAAAAAAATATGAACAATGGCTATGGAGCAGGGCATAATATTGCAATGCGGCAAGCTATCAAAAGCAATGCTATGTTTCATATTGTTTTGAATCCTGACATATATTGGGAAGAAGGTGTTATAAGCAAAATCGCAACATTTATGACTCAACATGATGATGTTGGTCAGGTTATGCCTAAAGTATTTTATCCAGATGGACAATTGCAATATTTATGCAAACTTTGTCCATCTCCGATTGATTTGATATTTAAGAGATTCTTGCCTGCTAAGTGGATGAAAAAACGAATGGACAGATTCCAATTGAAATTTACGAATTATTCTATTCCTATAAATGCTCCTTATTTATCTGGTTGTTTTATGTTTTTCCGGGTCGATGCACTAAGAAAAGTAGGATTATTTGATGAACGTTTTTTCATGTATCCTGAAGATATAGATATTACTCGAAGAATTCACCGTGAGTATAAAACCATGTTCTATCCGGAAGTAACTATTATACATGATCATGCGGCAGCATCTTATCAAAGTCTGAAAATGCTAAAAATACATATGATTAATATGATTCGGTATTTCAATAAATGGGGATGGTTTTGGGATAGAGAACGGAAAGAGATGAATCGAAAATTATTAACAGAACTTAATTATAAAAAATAATGAAAATTACTTTGATTGGTGGTTCTGGGTTTGTTGGGACACGGTTACTTGATTTGTTAGGACAAAAGAATTATGATTTGCAGAACATTGATAAACAGCAAAGTCATTTTTTTTCAAATGTCACTATTTTAGGTGATGTGAGGGATAAGGATAAATTGACAGAGCAATTGAGAGGGGTAGATGTCGTGATTTTGTTAGCTGCGGAACACCGGGATGATGTTACTCCCATTTCGAAATACTATGATGTGAATGTAAAGGGGATGCAGAATACGCTGGCAGCAATGGAAGCGAACGGTGTGAAACGGATTGTTTTTACCTCTTCTGTGGCTGTCTATGGGTTGAATAAAAAAAATCCGGATGAAGAACATCCGAAGGATCCGTTTAATCACTATGGAAAAAGTAAGTGGTTGGCGGAAATGGAACTTGAAAAATGGTATCGGACTCATCCCGATTGGAATATCAATATTTTACGGCCTACTGTTATTTTTGGAGAAAGGAACCGGGGAAATGTTTATAATCTGTTGAAACAGATTGCCGGAGGAAAATTTGCCATGGTGGGGAAAGGGGAAAATAAAAAATCGATGGCTTATGTCGGGAATATTGTGGCACTTATTAAGTTTTTGATTGAGAATAAGCAGGAAGGATATAATGTTTATAACTATATCGATAAACCGGATTTTACTATGAATGAGTTGGTAGCGCATGTGAGTAAAGTACTAAACAGGCATATCCCGGCGACTCATTTCCCTTATTGGTTAGGTATGGCAGGAGGCTATTGTTTTGATATGTTAGCCTGGATACTGAGGAAAAAATTAACGGTGAGTTCTGTGCGGGTAAAAAAATTTTGTGCAACGACACAATTCGACGCCTCAAAAGTGGCCGCCTCGGGATTTCGTGCTCCTTATACTTTGGGAGAAGGGCTTGCCCGTACTTTGGAATTCGAGTTTGTACATCCCAGGCAAGATGATATAACATTTAAAAGTGAATAAGTTATGAAAGGTATAGTACTCGCCGGAGGTTCCGGTACGCGGCTTTATCCTATTACCAAAGGGGTGAGCAAGCAGTTGCTGCCCATTTTCGATAAGCCGATGATTTATTATCCGGTTTCCGTGCTGATGCTGGCAGGGATTCGGGAGATATTGATTATTTCAACCCCTCAGGATTTACCCGGATTCCGGCGGTTGCTGGGGGACGGATCGGATTACGGGGTGCGTTTCGAGTATGCGGAGCAGCCGAGTCCGGACGGGCTGGCACAGGCGTTTATCATCGGGGAGAAATTTATTGGGGAAGATTCGGCTTGTCTGGTACTGGGCGATAATATATTTTATGGTCAGAGTTTTACACGGATGCTGCTGGAGGCGGTGAGGACGGCAGAGGAAGAACAAAAGGCGACGGTTTTCGGTTATTGGGTGAATGATCCGGAACGGTATGGCGTGGCGGAGTTCGACAAAGAGGGGAATGTGTTGAGTATCGAAGAGAAACCTGCACAGCCGAAATCCAACTATGCAGTGGTGGGGTTGTATTTTTATCCCAATAAGGTGGTGGATGTGGCAAAGAACATAAAACCATCTGCCCGCGGAGAGTTGGAGATCACCACGGTGAACCAGCGTTTCCTGCAGGATCAGGAGTTGAAAGTGCAGTTGCTGGGCCGGGGATTTGCGTGGCTGGATACCGGAACGCATGATTCATTGAGTGAGGCGTCGACTTTTGTGGAGGTGATTGAAAAACGGCAGGGGTTGAAAATTGCCTGTCTGGAAGGGATTGCTTTGCGGCAAGGATGGATTACACCGGAGAAAATGCGGGAACTGGCACAACCTATGATTAAAAATCAATATGGACAATATCTTCTGAAATTGGCGGCTGAATTTGCCAGAAAGGAGAAAAAATAAAAATCGTTTGGGCTTTGCCCGGGAATTTGCTATTTTTGCTAAAAAGAATCAGAATATGAAAGTGGCTTATAAAACAATGCTGGAGTTGATCAAGCAGAATGTGCACGAGGTGGATGCTACGGCACAGGTTTGGTTGTATGGGTCACGGGTACGGGGAGAAGCCCGGGAGGATTCTGATTGGGATATCCTGGTGCTTTCGCAGAAGGATACATTGTCTTTTAAAGAAGAAGAGCGTTTCATGGATCATATTTGTGAGTTGATGGTGAAGACCGGGCAGGTCATTCAGTTGTTTGCCTACGGAATGAAAGACTGGCATTCGCGTCATGCCATTACTCCTTTTTATCAAAGTGTACAATCTGAGGCTGTTTTGTTATGACAGAATGTGACGATAGTATGCTTGCTTATGTCCGTTATAGACTGGAAAAATCTCTGGAGGTTTATAAGGCAGCATGCGTATTGTATGATGCCGCACAGTGGAATTCTGTGATAAACCGTTTATACTATGCTTGTTTTTATTCTGCTTCCGCTTTATTGCTTTATAAACATATTATTGCAAAATCCCATTCCGGCGTAATTGGACAATTTTCAGAAAATATGGTAAGAACCGGGATTTTTTCTGTAGATGAATTTCGCGTGTATGCGAAATTATTGAATTGGCGTTCTAAAGGTGACTATAATGATTTTTTCGATTTTTCGAAAGAGGATGTTGATTCAATGATGAGGCCAACTAAGCATTTTATTGATAAGGTAGTAGCTCTGATAGAACTTTAAAGGTATTATTCCCTGGCAGGTTGTTTTTTCTTGAAACACATTGTGTGATATTATCAATTAAAATATGGAACTGATTGAAACCTGTATACCGGGTGTTGTCATCGTGCAACCCCGTATTTTCGGTGATGAACGCGGCTATTTTTTTGAGTCGTTTTCACAGCGGGATTTCGAACGGCAGGTATGTAAAACCGTTTTTGTCCAGGATAATGAGTCGTCCCTTAAAAACAATATTTCAGCGTGAAGTTTGTAAAAGCGAAGTTCACG
>OGFW01000624.1_pt1 | contig 35972 bp, 31 predicted proteins | sample 1570991 | NCBI WGS metagenome assembly OGFW01 (sample SAMEA2582074, study PRJEB24529) | metagenome | biome: Human gut stool | place: China | collected 2011
TTCCTGCCGGGAATCCTAGTGGGATATGCCACGGACATCACGGTAGACTACAATGACAACCTGACAAAATCGGGATACCTGATTCCTGCCGCGAGGTTCGACAGACTTCAGGAGGTCCTGGTGATCACAGACTTAAAGGATGCGGGGCCGGAGATCAATGAATAGCAATATGAAGCGGATCATCGCGAGTTTTCTGCTGGTGATCCTGGCATTTATCGTGCAGACCTGTATTTTCCCGCTGCTGCCGTTCCTGGCGGTATATCCGAATCTCATGGTGATCCTTGTCTTTTCCTTCGGGTTTATCCGGGGAAGTGCCTGGGGGATGGGATACGGACTGATCGCGGGACTTTTGATGGACCTGTCGTCCGGAGGTCCGCTCGGAGTTCACACGCTGATCTTTATCTGGATGGGCTATGTAAACGGAATCTGCACGAAGTATTATTATGAGGACTATATTACGCTGCCGCTGGTGCTTTCAGCGCTGAACGAAGTGTTTTATAATTTCTATCTTTATGTATTCGGCTTCCTGGTGCGGGGAAGATTAAGCTTCGGATATTATCTTATCAATATTATCCTGCCGGAGACGATCTTCACCGTTGTGACAACACTGATCCTGTACCGGCTGTTCCTTTATATCAGCCGCAAACTGGAAGAGATGGAAAAAAGGAGAGACACAACGATTGTTTAACGATTTTTCTGAGATCCTGAAAGAGTTTTTGAAAAAACTGCTGTCGTCAAGGCTTGTGCTCCTGGCGGTGGTATTTGTGGGGCTTTATGCGATTCTGGGCATCCGCCTGTTCAAGCTCCAGATCATTGAAGGAGAGCAGTTTCAGGAGAATTACATGGCGAAGACGGAAAAAAAGATCAGTCTTACCGGTACCCGTGGAAACATTTTTGACAGAAACGGGAATGTACTTGCATATAATAAACTGTCGTACAATGTGACGATTCAGGATAACGGAGATTACAAGAAATCCAACGACAGGAACCGGATGCTTTTAGAGCTTGTCCGGATCCTAAACCGCCACGGAGAGAAGTATGTTCTTGTCAGCCCCGACCGGATCTTAAATTGTGGTATACCCGTCCGGCTGAGCGGTGGGAGGAAACTTTGCCTTTGGGAAACGGACGTTTGGGGATGATGCCCGATGGGGGAGTCGTTCAGGAGACTATCGTCCTGAACGATATTACGATGTGGTCCGGTAGTTTTCAGGATACTCGTAATCCCGAAGCTTTGAAGTATCTGCCTGAGATTCGCCGGCTGTTATTGGAAGGAAAAAACGATGAGGCCCAGGAACTGATGTATAAACACTTTGCTTGCGGAGGACAAGGATCGGCTTTCGGACAGGGGGCGAACGCTCCTTACGGCGCTTTTCAATTGTTAGGTAATCTGCATTTACAATATCATTTCCCGGATAGTAGCGATGTCGGTTATTCCGCTTATGAGAGAGGATTATCTTTGGACAAAGCTTTGGCTTGGACCTGTTTCCGGAAAGGTAAGGTGAAATACCGGCGGGAATATTTCGTTTCCCAGACAGAAGATGTGATGATCATGAAGTTGACTGCCGACCGGAAAGGAATGCTGGATTTTGATGTTGCTATCGACCGACCTGAAAATTACACTTGTTATGCTAATGATGGGGTGGTTTATATGGAAGGACAATTGGATAACGGGAAAGGGAAGGCCGGAACGAAATATATGGTGCAGCTGAAAGTATGGACTGCAGATGGCCGGCAAGTGGCCGATTCGGCTTGTATACATGTCAAAGAAGCGACGACGGCTTATGTCCTGGTGTCCGCCGGGACAAGTCTTTGGGCGGCAGATTACCCGGAGCGGGTCGAAAAATTGATGCAGATTGCCGGTAATATGGATTATGGTTATTTGTTGGAGCGGCATGATTCTGCCTGGCGATATAAATACAACCGCGTGGAATTGGATTTAGGAACTCCGCAGGATATTTTGCCTACCGATCAGCGCTTGGCCCGTTTTCAGGAACAAGAAGATCCCGGTTTGGTCGCTTTGTATTTTCAGTACGGCCGGTATTTGTTGATCAGTGGTACGCGGGAAAATTCGTTTCCTTTGAATTTGCAGGGATTGTGGGCGAATAGTGTACAAACCCCTTGGAATGGCGATTATCACCTGAATATCAATTTGCAAATGAATTATTGGCCGGTAGAGATCGTCAATTTATCGGAATTGCATACTCCGTTGAAAAATCTGGTAAAGGATTTGGTGACTTCGGGTGAGGTCACCGCTCATTCTTTTTATGGAGCTCAGGGCTGGGTGGCTCATATGATGACGAATCCCTGGCGTTTTACTGCTCCGGGAGAACATGCTTCCTGGGGAGCCACGAATACCGGCGGGGCCTGGCTTTGTGAGCATTTGTGGGAACATTATGCTTTTACACTCGATCAGGAGTACCTCAGGGAGGTCTATCCCGTGTTAAGCGGAGCCTCCCGTTTTTTCCTTTCTTCTATGATCGAGGAACCTACACAGGGGTGGCTGGTTACAGCCCCTTCCTCTTCGCCTGAAAATGCTTTTTATATGCCTGGTACCCGAAAGGAAGTCAGTGTTTGTATGGGGCCGGCTATGGATACTCAGATTATCAGGGAGTTATTTTCTAATACAATACAGGCTGCCCGCTTATTAGAGATAGATGCTGCATTTGCGGATTCTTTGGAGAAAGCGTTGGATAAATTACCGCCGATGCAAATCAGTCCGAAAGGGGGATATTTGCAGGAATGGCTTGAAGACTATGAGGAAGTGGATCCCCGGCATCGTCATGTCTCCCATCTGTTCGGTTTGTATCCTTCGAATCAGATATCCCTGGCCAAAACCCCGGAATTGGCCGAAGCTGCCCGTAAGACACTTCAACGGCGTGGAGATGGAGGTACCGGTTGGTCGATGGCTTGGAAAATAAATTTCTGGGCCAGGTTGCAAGAGGGAGACAAAGCTTTGGAATTGCTTAAAAATTTATTGAAACCGGTGGTTACCGGCGGTAAAGTAGATTATACCGGCGGGGGAACTTATCCCAATTTGTTTTGTGCCCATCCGCCTTTTCAGATCGATGGTAATTTAGGCGGTTGTGCCGGTATTGCCGAGATGTTGATTCAGAGCCAGCAGGGATTTATCGAGGTTTTGCCTGCTCTGCCTGCTGTCTGGAAAGAGGGGAGTTTTAAAGGCTTGTGTGTACGTGGGGGAGGTGTCGTCGATGCAAGTTGGAAAGCCGGCCGGCTGGAGAAGCTGACTTTACATTCCAGGGTAAAATCTGCTTTTAAGTTGAAAATTCCGGAGCAAGTGAAACGGGTAGAAGTAGACCGGCAACAGCATGATATTCAGAATGGTTTTATCCATCTGGCTTTGGATGAAGGGGAACAATGTGAGATTGTGATGAAATATAAGTTGTAACTCCTGAGGTGGTTATTTCGTATTTTAAGGGTTTTCAATCGATGATAAAACTATTATGGAATATAGAACATTAGCCCATACTGACTTGACCTTATCCGCTATCACCTTCGGCTCTCGGGCTGCCGGAGGATGGATGTGGGGAAAATCGAATCGTGACGAAGCTGTAAAAGCCATAAAAGCGGCCTACGATGGTGGAGTGACTTCTATCGATACAGCACCGATTTATGGACAAGGCGAGAGTGAGCGGATTGTTGGAGAGGCTATCCGGGGTATTCCCCGTGATCAGGTACAGATTCTGACCAAATTCGGTATGAGATGGGATTTGCCACAAGGTGAATTCGCTTTTAAAAGCAAAGATAATCAGGACAACCCTATAGATATTTACAAATATGCCGGCAAAGAGAGTGTCATCAAAGAGTGTGAAGACAGTCTGCGGCGGCTCGGTACGGATTATATAGACCTCTATCAGATCCATTGGCCGGATGCTACGACTCCTTTGAGTGAGACTTTCGAGGCAGTAGAGCGTTTGATAGAGCAAGGAAAAGTACGTTATGCAGGTGTGTGTAATTATGATGCTGCTTTGTTGGAAGATGCCGCTAAACTGATCGATCTGGTATCGGATCAGATTCCTTATAGTATGGTTAATCGGGGGATGGACCGGGATATTATACCTTATTGTATCCGTAATGAAAAATCGGTGATCGCTTATAGTCCGCTTGAACGTGGCTTACTTACCGGTAAGATGCAACCCGGATACCGATTTGCTGAAGGCGATCATCGGAAAGAAAACCCTTTTTTTACAGACGAAAGCATTAAAAGAACGAATGCTTTTTTAGAAAAATTGCAACCTTTGGCTGATGAGAAAAAAGCGACTCTCGGACAATTGGTGATCCGCTGGACGATCGAACATCCCGGAATTACCGTTGCTTTGGTCGGGGCCCGCAATCCGGAGCAGGCGATTCAGAATGCGAAAGCTGCCGATATAATCCTGACTCCTGAAGAATTACAATTTATCAATCAGCAAATCGATCAGATGTTGAAATGATTATTCTTATTTTGGGTCGGTTCAGGGATAAAACTTGATATCGTCCTCGATTGGACTATTTAATTGTTTTATCAAAAAATTGCATTATTTCTCTTGCCCGATTGGAAATTTAAGATATTTTTGTAAAAATAGATGATAAATATTCTGGTGAGGCGTGGAAGATGAAATTTTAATAAAATATTTACGCAAGAACGATCGGAAAGCTTATTCGATATTGTTCGATAAGTATTTCGAGCGGCTCTTTACCTTTGCTGTCCGCGTTGTGTTTCGGGAGGATGTGGCTAATGATATTGTGCAGGAAATTTTTATCAGTCTGTATGAAAAATCGGAAATCCTGAATTACGACCTTTCTTTAAAGTCGTATCTTTTTAATAGTGTGCGGAATCGTTGTTTTAATTATTTGCGGGACCGTAAGGTGGAAGACCGGCGTATGAATTTATATGCGGAAGCTTGTCTATGGTCGGATAATGTCGATTGGATAGAGGAAGAAGAAGTGTTGCGGAAAATTCAGGAGGTGATGCTGGAGTTACCCGAAAAATGCCGGGAGGTGTGTCGGCGGCGTTTTTTTGAAGGGAAAAAATTTGAGGAAATAGCCGAAGAACTCGATATTTCCGAAAGTACTGCGAGGGTACAAACTCACCGGGGTATGGAGATGTTAAGGCAGCGTTTTGCGGAATATGATCTGGCCGTTATTCTTTTTTTTACTCCTTTTCTTTAAAAAAATACTTTTCCTGTAAACAAATTTTATCTTTTCGTGTTTAAGAGGTATCTAAAATTAAAGATCATGAAGATCGATTGGGTACTTTTAAAGCGGAGTGTATTATCGGATATATCTGAAGAAGAACGGAACCTGCTGAATGCTTGGTTGGATGAATCTTCGGAACACCGGGAATTTTACCGGGAAATAAAAACTTTTTTGTGTTCTCCGGAAAGTTTCCGGCCTACGGAAGAACGAATTCGTCGGTTCAAAGCTTCCTACGAAGTCAGGTTAACCGTTGCAGAACGTAGAAAAAGAAGGCACCGGATGGTACGGATAGGGGGGTGGCTGGCTGCTTCGTGTATCTTGTCGGTAGGGATGGCTTGCTTATGGTGGCAGGTGACTTCATCCGTAAAAGAGCCCTTATTGACCGAAAACCGGCCGACGGCGACTATTTTGCCCGGAACACAAAAGGCTATTTTGGTAACCGGTGAGGGAAAGACTGTAAATCTGAATCCGGAAACCGCTGATGTCGAGATTGGAGAGGGGGTAAAGGCTAAAAACAGTAATCATGGTTTAATCTATTCCGATACGCTGACTGCAGGGATTGAAGATACCGAGAATCAGTTGATCGTACCTCGGGGAGGTGAGTATGCAATTGTACTGAGTGATGGGACCAGGGTGTGGTTGAATTCCGCTTCTGAATTGAAGTATCCGGTACATTTTGCAGGAGATATGAGAAGGGTGTATTTAAAAGGAGAAGCTTATTTTCAGGTTGCTCACGATCGGCAGAAAGCTTTTGTTGTCGTGACGGACGATATCGAGGTGAAGGTGTATGGGACGGAGTTTAATATCAATACCCGGGTTGCCGATTATGTACAGACCACTTTGGTACGGGGAGCTGTTTCGATAAAAACCGAACGATCCGCTGAAAAAATGCTGAAGCCCGGTCAGTTGGCGCAGTTCGATCGCTTGATCGGTGAGACCGAGATTAAAAATGTCGATGTATCTAATTATATCGGTTGGAAATCAGGAGTCTATATTTTTGAAGATAAATCGATCGAACAGATTATGGATGAATTGTCTTTGTGGTACGATATCGAAGTCTTTTTCCGTAATAATATTTCCCGTAACCGTCATTTCAGTGGAAGCCTGCCCCGTTATCGGGAAATCGACGATATGTTGAAGGTCATTGAAAAAACTTCCCATGTCCGTTTCGAGGTGAAAGGCAAGACGATAATTGTAGATTAAACGTTCGTTAACCGGACAGGAAGCGCAGGCGTTGAATAAAGAGTTAATAGCTGTCCGGAATCGAATGAAGGCTTTGAACGATGCTTATAGAAAAGAGAAAGATCCTGAAAAGTCTACCGAAATCAAAGATAAAATGGAGCCGTTTTACGAAGAAATGGGAAAAATTACTGATCGGTTTATAGCAACACATATCGATTCGTATGTGACTGCAGGACAATTGAGATATAAAGTCAGTTCCATGACTTATCCCGAAGCACAGGCTGTTTTCGATCGTTTGAGTGAACGGGTAAAGAAAAGTAAGCTGGGGCAAGAAGTATATCAGGAAATTCAAAAGTTGAAAAATGGTTCTCCGGGCAGTCCTGCTGCCATATTCAGCAAAAAGGATATCGACGGAGAAATGTTTTCGTTGGCAGACCTCAGGGGAAAATACGTGATTATCGATTTCTGGGCCAGTTGGTGTGTTCCCTGTCGGAAAAGTAATCCCCATTTGAAAGAATTGTATAGAAAGTATAAAGATCAGGGCCTGGAAGTGGTGTGTGTGTCCGACGACGATCCGGACGAGGCTAAATGGCGGACAGCTGTAAAGAAAGATGACATCGGGATGTTTCATCACGTATTGCGTGGATTGAAGTTCGATGGAAAAGACTTCGATCGCTCGGAAGATATCAGCGAGCTGTATGGAATTCACTCTTTACCGACGAAAATTTTAATCGATAAAGAAGGAATGATTATCGGACGTTATGGGGGAGGTGGAGAATCTCACGAAAAAATGGATGAAAAATTGAAGGAAGTATTCGGGAATTAAATACAAAGAAAATAAAAACAATCATTGGTATAGTGCTTTGTTGGTGCCTGTCCGGAGGTTTACAGGCCGGGATCCGTAAAAGTAACCTGAAAGTGTTGTATGTCGGCGGTTCGCCGGATGTCGATTATGTCGGTAACCGTCCCGATTCGGCGGTGTTGGCACAAAGCAGTGCGAAACGTATGGCTTCCTTTGACAAGATGTTGAAACGCTATTTCCGGCAGGTGACGGTGATCCGGGCCCAAGCCTACCGGCCGGAATTGTCGGACAATTATGATGTAACGGTGATGGACGGTCGGCCGGCTCCTATCCTGCCGGGCATTATGGAAAGGGATAGTTCAGGCCGCCTGACCCGGTATGAAAAAACCGGTTATTTGCCTCCCGACTTCGACCGTCCGATGGTGAAGAAACCGATGCGGACGCTGCCTTATATCGATGATACTATAGCTCCCGATTCTTTACCGATGTGGCGGGTGCAGAAAGAAGGGTATATGTCGAAGCGGAGCTCCGTGTCGGCATGGTGTCGCGGCCCGGTGGTTTCGAGGATTCGCCTGAAGCTGAGATAATTTCCGGTGGCGTTTCGGGTAAGACATGGGCTGCTGTGGCGATCGGAAGGCATGGTAACTTTCTCCACTGGGGATTTGCTGCTTCGCCCGACGATATGACGGAAGAGGCCCGGGATGTGTTTGCCAATGCTGTGGTGTATATTGCCGGTTTTGCCGGCCAAACGCCGGTCGCCCGCAAATATAACGACCGCATTATCACCCGGCATGATATTACGCTTCGTGCTTTTTCGGCTACCCGCCGGGCTTATGCCCTGAACGTGGAAACGATGAAAAATCATGCGGCTAGGATGGAAGATTTGAAACATATGATTTGCATGACTCCGACAGAGAAAAAAAATGTATTGAAATAAATAAAAAATTATGGTATGAAAACACAAATGATAATAGGGGGTATCCTTTTTGGGGTGGCTGCTTGCACAGCCCCGGCAGACGGTTACCGGATTACCGGCAACATTGAAGGGGCTGGTGACGGAAAAGCCATATTGTTACAATCGGCAGGTTTCGGGGAACCGACGATGGGAGATACGGTGAATATGCGGAATGGAAAATTCGTGTTCGAAGGGCGTTTGGAATCCCCGGTTTCCGTCACTGTAAAGGTGTGTCCTGATAGCGATCAGCCGGCAAGTCTGGGATTTATTGCAGAGAATTCCCCGATCCGGGTGATGGCTGCCTGGAAAGATGTGATCGAACGGTATGGCTACCGTTCGATCGGCGGACAAACGGTGGAAGGGAGTTTGAACCAGGAAGTGTATGAGAAGATCGCCGGAGTATACGGGCAGATGTTAAAAGCCCCGGAGCACAAGGAATATGCCGAGGCACAACAGAAAATGGCCGGATTGAGGAATACGGATACCGAAGCCTATTATAAATTGCAGGACGAAACGGAGCCTTTGTCCGAACGCTTTTCCGAAGCTGTACGCCAACGGCAGTTGGAGCTTATACGGGAAAACCGCACGGTGGAGTCGTCCGTTTTGAATCTGCGGATGATGTGGAACGATATGACGTTGGAAGAGTTGAAGGAAGTATTTTCCGTTTTGGATCCTAAAGTGCAGAATAGTCCTATGGCGGCAGAGGTGCGCGAGGAGATTGCTATCCGCGAGCGGGTACGGCCGGGGCAACCGGCTCCCGATTTTTCGCTGGAGACGCCGGACGGAAGCCGGCTGGCTTTGTCGGATTTGCGGGGTAAATACGTGTTGCTGGATTTTTGGGCTTCGTGGTGTCGCCCTTGCCGGGCTTCGTTCCCCGAAATGAAAAAGATTTATGCCCGCTTTAAGGATAAAGGGTTCGAGATCCTGGGAGTGACCAACGACAGCCGCAGGGAGGACTGGCTGAAAGCCTTGGAACAGGATCAATTGCCATGGAAACAGGTAATCGATGAATTCCCTGAGCCATACAAACCGGCCAGGGTGATCACGATGTATGCCGCACCTTATTTGCCTACTTTGATTTTGATCGGGCCTGACGGAAAGATCATCGGACAGGCAAAAGATAAACATCAGTTGGTAGAATGGCTGGAAGAGCGTTTGTGATCAATTGACAGGCTGGAGGGGAGGATTGTAGTCCGGTAGATTTTCGATCGCTGAAAGTCTGCCGGACTTGTCATTTGCTATTTTAAGATTATCTTTGTAGAAAAAGCTGAATTATGGTATTATCCATCGGATTCGGATTAGCATTACCTTGATCGGCAGAACTATGTTCCGGATAAAATTCCCCCCATCAGAACTGAAGGTTCGCTAATCAGAAATCTGAAAGGCGGCACTGATCAGGAACGAAGTAACGTTGAGGCAGGTAAACTTTCGAATTTAAAAGAGGAATAATGGAAAAAAATTGTAAATATATTTTATGGGATTTAGATGGGACGCTGACCGATCCGATGATAGGAATTACCACCTGTGTGCAGTATGCTTTACGGCATTTGGGGATTGAGGTGAAGGATTTGCAGGAGTTGTGTCCTTTTATCGGACCGCCTTTGTTGGATTCATTTCAGGAATTCTATCGTTTATCCGAAGCTCAGGCGCAAGAAGCGATCTTGAAGTATAGAGAACGTTTTGCGACTGTGGGCTGGCTTGAAAACGAGGTATATCCGGGGATGCCTGAGTTGTTGGATCGTTTGTGTCAGGCGGGAAAGACCATGATGGTGGCTACTTCTAAGCCGGAAGTATTCGCCCGGAAAATATTGGATCATTTTCAGCTTGCCGCTTATTTTTCCTTTGTCGGAGGGGCTACTTTGGACGGAGTACGCTCGACTAAAGAAGAGGTGATCGATTATGTACTGAAGACTAATGAGGTTGTATCTCTTTCCGAAGTAATTATGGTCGGTGACCGTAAATTCGACATACTCGGGGCGAAGCATGCGGGAGTGAGTTCGGTTGGGTGTGTATATGGATATGGTTCCCGGGAAGAACTGGAAACTGCTGGGGCGGATTATGTGGTAGATTCGATCGGGGAGCTACAGAACTTACTTTTACCGTAAATGAGTGTGCATCGTGTCGGCTGTGGTCTCTATCGGTTGGTATTACAAGCGATAGTAATCCGGTTATGCTTGACTATCGGATTTCGATTGCTCCATGAACGGGGGGAATATAAAAATAAGCAGCTACTTATGTAACTGCTTATCGGGAAGTGGTAGCACCTGGAATCGAACCAGGGACACAAGGATTTTCAGTCCTTTGCTCTACCGACTGAGCTATGCCACCAGCGTTTCATTGCGTGTGCAAAGGTAGAGCTTTTGTTGGAATGTGCAAATAAAATGCAAAGAAAAAATGAAAATATTTTTATTGTTGTAAATTATCGGGAGATTTTTTTTCTGAGTATTAATAATTTACTTTATATTTGTGTCGATAGAAGAATCTTAGTTTTGTGTTTTTGTAACTAAAAATATAGCTCTACGTACCCTTCTATATGTTTAATCATTTTTTTAATATTTTTTATTGTGAATATTTTTGTAGCAAAAATGAGTTCCGCCACAACAGGTGACGATCTCGCAACTCTCTTTGGAGAATTCGGTACTGTTTCTTCAGCAAAAGTAATTATGGACAAGGAAACCGGCAATTCAAAGTGTTTTGGTTTCGTTGAAATGGAGGATGAAACCGAAGGAATGAATGCTATTAATGCTCTTAACGAGTCGGAATTTCAAGGAAGAAAGATAGTAGTGAAAAAAGCTCGTCCGAGAGAAGAAGGTGAAAACAGAGGTCATCGTTCATTTTCTCCCCGGGGTGGCGAAAGGAGATTTAATCCGAATCATTAATTGAGAAGGGTACTGAGAGCTCAAAGCTCTCAGTTTTTGTATTTGGCTTTCAGGTAAGCGTATAAAACCTTGTGTAGTAAGGCTGCATTGGCTTTTTCCTCCTCAGATAAACGCGGATCTGTTTCGATACCGTTGCAAGCGTCCGATAGTTGTTCATCTCCGTCGATAAAATCGGTTGCATTTTCTTCCAGATAAAACATATCCGACAACTGCATCTTCTCCAGACATTCGATAGCCAGACTTCTCGCCTGTAATATGTTGTCCTCCCGATATTTGGAGAGAAATACTTCGATGATGGAATCGGTAAAATAATCACAGAAATAATGCAAAAGCAATAACCTGCGTTTATAAAGCTCGGGGGTCGGTAATTCCGGTCGTCTGAAAATATGCCCCAAGCCCAGATAAGCCAGTTCTGCTATCTCGATGCTTTCTTCTTCTTCTTCATCTAATTCCAGTAAAAGAATTTTAAACAGGGCATCTGAAAATTCGGCCTGCAACTCCTTTTCGTTGCTTTGATTGTAATAAGCCAGACGGTGGTCTCTGATCTCCCGCAAGTTGGCCCGCAGTTTTTTACGGTCTGCATGTATATTACTCAGCTCCCCGATTTCCCGTAAAACATCTTCTAAATCTCTGCTCATCTGTCCTCCTTTGCTTTTTTATTTTCACTTTCCCCGGCAGCCGTTGTTGAAGAAAAATTCTGCCATCCCTGGGCTTTTAATTCGAAAGTATTCCCGTCGCGGGTAGTCATATAACATCCTTCAGAGGCTTTGCAGGTATGGCCGATCACGCTGATTCCCGGCATAGCGGTCAGCAGGTCGTAATGCTCTAAAGGAGCGGTGAACAAGAGTTCATAGTCTTCTCCTCCGGATAAGGCGCATACCGTAGCATTCATATTGAGCTCTTCCGCCATTTTGAACGTTTGGTAATCGATCGGTATTTTTTCTTCATAAATGTTACAGCCGATCCCGGAATCTTTGCAAATGTGCATGATTTCCGAAGCCAGCCCATCCGAGATATCGATCATGGCCGTCGGAAGGATATTTTTTTCTTTAAACTGTTGAACGATATCTTTACGGGCTTCCGGTTTCAGTTGGCGTTCCAGGATATATTCATAACCGGCGAAATCGGGTTGGGCATTTTCGTCTCCCTGAAAAACTAATTTTTCTCTTTCCAGCAATTGTAATCCCATATAGGCTGCTCCCAGGTCTCCGCTGACGCAGATCAGTTGATTCTCTTTGGCTGTATTCCGATAGACGATATCCTGTTCATCGGCTTCTCCCAATACCGTGATGCTGATGCACATGCCGGTTTTAGAAGAAGTCGTATCGCCTCCGACCAGGTCGATCCCGTACTTTTCACAGGCCAGATATAGGCCGGCATAAAACTCTTCCAGCCCTTCGACAGAAAAATGGTTCGAGACAGCGAGGGAGAGCGTGATCTGTTTCGGAATGCCGTTCATCGCATAGATATCGCTGGCATTGACGGCTACCGATTTATATCCCAAATGTTTTAGGGGGGTATAAGTCAGATCGAAATGAATACCTTGGATCAGCATGTCTGTACTGACGAGGATTTTTTTATTGCCATAATCCAGGACGGCTGCGTCGTCTCCAATCCCTTTCAGGGTAGAGGGATTCTGTAATCGAATCGTTTTTGTCAGGTGGTCGATCAAACCAAATTCTCCTAATGTAGAAAGTTCTGTATAATTGGACATGGTAAAATTGAACGTATGTTTGTTGATGATCTGTTTATACGGGCAAAGATAATGCAAACCGGGAGCAGAATCTTCAAGCTTGCTTGAAAGTTATGCCGAGGTACAGCTTATCTTCTGCAAAAATAGTGTAAATTAACAGACAGATCAACCATCCTCCGGATTTTATTCTACGGTCGGACAGACTTTTTTAACTTTTGGTTCTTTGACTCTGGATGTGTGTTAAATAAATTTCTTACTTTTGTGATTATAATCGTAAGATTGGCTTTGAATTTAGGTTCAAGTTGCAATTTTCAAGTTTCAATAGGTTTTATGGACAATATTATAGAAGAAGTTACCGGAAGTGAATATAAGTATGGGTTTGTGACGAATGTCGAAACCGATACGATAGGTAAAGGTTTGAACGAAGAGGTGATCCGGATCATATCCGCCAAGAAGGAGGAACCGGATTGGATGCTGGAATTTCGGTTGAAAGCTTACCGGCATTGGTTGACGATGAAGATGCCCCGTTGGGCTCAACTGGATATTCCTGAGATCAATTATCAGGATATCGTATATTATGCAGCTCCGAAACAGAAGGAGACGAAGAGTTGGGAAGAGGTCGATCCGGAATTGAAGGCTACTTTCGATAAGCTGGGGATTCCTTTGAGCGAACAAATGGCCCTGTCCGGAGTGGCGGTCGATGCCGTGATGGACAGTGTTTCTGTAAAGACTACCTTTAAAGATACGCTGGCTGAACGCGGAGTGATCTTCTGTTCTTTTTCAGAAGCGGTAAAAAATCATCCCGATTTAGTACGGAAATATTTAGGGACTGTCGTACCTTATCATGATAATTATTTTGCTGCTTTGAATTCGGCCGTATTCAGCGATGGTTCGTTTGTCTATATTCCTAAAGGGGTACGTTGTCCGATGGAATTGTCTACTTATTTCCGGATCAATGCCCGGAATACAGGACAGTTCGAACGTACACTGATTGTTGCTGAAGATGAGGCTTATGTGAGTTATCTGGAAGGTTGTACCGCTCCTCAACGCGATGAAAATCAGTTGCATGCAGCGATTGTGGAAATCGTCGTCGAGAAAAATGCAGAAGTGAAATACAGTACGGTACAGAATTGGTATCCCGGGGATAAGGATGGAAAAGGCGGAATTTATAATTTCGTTACTAAAAGAGGAATCTGCCGGGGCGAAAATGCCCGTTTGATCTGGGCTCAGGTAGAGACCGGTTCGGCTATTACCTGGAAATATCCCAGCACTATTTTAAAAGGAGATGGCTCGGTAAGTGAGTTTTATTCTGTAGCGGTTACCAATAATTATCAGCAGGCGGATACCGGTACAAAGATGATTCATATCGGTAACAATACCCGTAGCCGGATCGTTTCTAAAGGTATCTCCGCCGGGTTCAGCAGTAACTCTTACCGGGGAAAAGTGAAAGTGGTGAAGAGCTGCCAAAATGCCCGTAATTATTCTCAGTGCGATTCTTTATTGCTGGGGGACAAATGTGGGGCACATACGTTCCCTTACCTGGAAATCGAGAATTCGACGGCTCAGGTAGAACATGAGGCGACAACCTCTAAAATCGGCGAAGACCAGATTTTTTATTGCAACCAGCGGGGAATTTCGACCGAGGATGCTGTGGGCTTGATTATCAAAGGTTATGCCGGTGATGTCCTCAATAAAATGCCGATGGAGTTTGCGGTGGAAGCACAAAAGCTGTTGCAGATCAGTTTGGAGGGAAGTGTGGGGTAAAAAAGCTAAAAAGCAAAAAGCTAAAGGCTGGAGCCTAAAAAGGAGAAGGTAACAAGTAAAAGGGAGAAGAATAAAAAAAGTAAATTCATTCTGAAAGAAGTGAGATTATGTTAAAGATAAAAAACTTACATGCCTCGGTAGATGGCAAAGAAATATTGAAAGGCATTGATTTGGAAATCAAAGCCGGAGAAGTTCATGCAATCATGGGACCGAACGGTGCCGGAAAGAGTACGCTTTCTGCTGTGCTTACCGGTCGTGAACGTTTTGAGGTTACCCAGGGAGAAGTGGAATTCAATGGTAAAAATCTGCTGGAGATGCCGGCAGAAGACCGGGCCCGGGAAGGAATTTTCCTTAGTTTTCAGTATCCGGTAGAAATTCCGGGAGTGAGTACGGTGAATTTTTTGAAGACGGCAGTAAACGAGATTCGTAAATACCATGGACAGCCTCCTTATCCGGCCGGGGATTTCTTAAAGATGATCCGCCAGAAAATGGAATTGGTCGGGATCGATAATAAGTTGCTGAACCGTTCCCTGAATGAAGGTTTTTCCGGGGGAGAAAAGAAGAAAAACGAAATCTTTCAGATGGCGGTTCTCGAACCGAAATTAGCTATTCTGGATGAAACGGATTCCGGTTTGGATATCGATGCGTTACGAACGGTGGCCAATGGCGTGAACAAACTGAAAAAGCCGGAGAATGCTACGATTGTCATTACCCACTACCAGCGTTTGCTGGACTATATCGTACCCGATGTGGTACATGTATTGTATGACGGCCGTATTGTGAAAACCGCCGGCAAAGAGCTGGTAGCCGAACTGGAAGAGAAGGGATATGATTGGATCAAGGAAGAAGTAAAAGGTAAGTAGTCGGATATGAACGATTTTGAAAAAATAAATACCGATTTGGCAACTTTGTTCAGGGAAGGCCGGGCCTTGCTCGATGCAGGAAACAGCGCGGTAATGAACGGTTGCCGGGAGGAAGCATTCCGTAAATTTGTCGATTTGGGAGGAATCCCGAATAAACAGGAAGATTATATTTATCTGAATCTGCTGCCCTTATTCGGCAAAGATTATAACGTCGTGTTGAAATATATCCGGCAGGAGGTGGATATGAACGAAACTTTCCGCTGTGCTGTTACGGATTTGGTTACCACTCCCGTATTGACCGTGAACGGTTGGTGGTTCGATGGGAATCCGGCAGCCGAAATACCGGAGGAAGTGGTTATCTGTGGTTTGCAGGAAGCGAGTGTGAAATACCCTGATCTGTTTGCTAAACATTATAACCACTATGCGCCTGTCGCTCACCGGGATGGCTTAGTGGCACTGAATACGGCATTTGCACAGGACGGTGTATTTGTTTATGTCCCTGACGATGTCGTTTTAGAATGCCCTTTGCAGATTATCAATCTCTTAAGGGCGAAGGCCGATCTGATGGGATTCCAACGTAACCTGATCGTACTGGGGAAAAATGCCAGAGCGACTGTACTGGTTTGCGATCACACGCTTTCAGAGCATGATTTTTTAATCAACAATACGACCGAAGTATATTTGGGCCCCAATGCCCATATGGAATATTATCAGGTACAGAATCAACATCTCGGGGCTTCCCAGATCAATTCTTTATTTGTCTCAGAACACCGTAATTCCACTTTTGAAAGTAACCTGGTGACCTTGTACGGGGGTACTATCCGGAACAATATGTATGTCGCTTTGAATGAAGAAGGGGGAGAATGTCATTTGTACGGGATGTATATCCAGGATAAAAAACAGATTGTCGATAACTTTTCTTACATCGATCATATTGCTCCGCATTGTACGAGTAACGAGCATTTCAAGGGTGTTCTGGATGATGCTGCACTGGCAAATTTCAGCGGATGTATCCGTGTGCGGCCGGATGCACAGAAGACCGAAGCTTATCAGGCCAATAACAACTTATTGCTGACAGATACCGCCCGGATAAATGCCAAACCCCAGCTGATCATCGATGCCGATGATGTGAAATGTAGCCATGGAGCGACGGTCGGACAGATCGATGAAGAAGCTATGTTCTATCTGCGTTCACGGGGAATCAGTCCGGAAGAAGCCCGGATGATGATGATGTTCGGGTTTGCTCACGACATTATCCGGCGGGTAAAACTCGAACCCCTGCGGGTGAAAATCGATGATTTGATCGATAAGCGGCTGAGGGGTGAATTATCGAAATGTTATAATTGCATTATGCAATGTAAAAAATAATCGGATATGTTCGACGTTGCAAAAGTCCGGAAAGATTTCCCGATATTGGAAGAACAGGTATACGGAAAACGCTTGGTATACCTGGATAATGGGGCGACGACTCAGCGGCCGTTGCAAGTCATTGAAAAAATGAACGAATATTACCTGAAGTACAACTCGAATGTACATCGGGGAGTCCATTTTTTGAGTAATAAATGTACCGATGCCAATGAGGAAGCCCGCGAAATTGTCCGGAAATTCATTCATGCCGGTTCGGATAAAGAAATTATTTTTACCCGGGGTACCACGGAAAGCATCAACCTGGTGGCTTTTTCTTTCGGAGAAGCTTTTATCCGGGAAGGTGACGAAATCCTGGTAACTGAAATGGAGCATCATGCCAATATTGTTCCCTGGCAGATGCTCTGTGAACGGAAAGGAGCGGTATTGAAAGTACTTCCGTTTAACGATAAAGGGGAGCTCGATCTGTCACAACTGGATACTTTATTGACTCCGCGGGTGAAATTAGTTGGAGTCGCTTACGTTTCGAATGTGTTGGGGACGGTAAATCCGGTAAAAGAGCTGATCGGCCGGGCTCATCGGATCGGTGCAAAAGTGTTGGTCGACGGCGCACAAGCTGTTCAGCATATACCGATAGATGTGCAGGCGCTCGACTGTGATTTTTTTGTATTTTCAGGACATAAGTTATATGGTCCTACAGGAGTCGGAGTGTTGTACGGTAAGGAGGATTTGCTGAATCGGATGCCTCCCTGGCAAGGTGGGGGAGAGATGATCAAAGAAGTACATTTCGAAAAGACGACTTATAACGAGCTTCCTTTTAAATTCGAAGCAGGAACTCCCGATTTTATCGGGGTGATCGGCTTGGGAGAAGCCATTCGTTATGTTGAATCCCTCGGTTTGCCAGAGATCGCTGTTTACGAACAGCAGTTGTTGGACTATGCGATGGAGCGGATGCGGCAGGTTCCTGCTATGCGGATTTTTGGCGAAGCTATACGGAAATCTTCCGTCCTGTCTTTTGCATTGGGAGAAATACATCATTCCGATACAGGCATATTGTTAGATAAAATGGGGATCGCTGTTCGTACGGGACAGCTCTGTGCCGAACCGGTCATGCAACATTATGGGGTAACGGGTATGGTAAGGGCTTCGACCGGTATGTACAATACCTCTGAAGAAATCGATCTGTTTTGCGAAGGATTACACCGGGTGGCTAAAATGTTTAAGTTGGCCTGATATTTATATTTTTGTAAAGGATAGGATAAAAATTGATAAAAATGACAATCGAGGAAAAAGAACAGGAAATTATAGATGAATTTTCTATATATGATGATTGGATGGATAAATATGCTTATCTGATCGAGTTGGGATCGGGTCTGGAAGGGATGGATGAAGCACATAAGACCGAAGAAAATCTGATTAAGGGATGCCAGTCGAGGGTGTGGTTTCATGCCGATATGCAGGATGGCCTTTTGTATTTTACAGCTGACAGCGATGCAATTATCACCAAAGGCATCGCCGGATTGTTGATCCGGGTCTTTTCCGGACAGAAGCCGGCGGATATCGCTAAAGCCGACCTGCATTTTATCGATGAGATCGGATTGACCCAGCATTTGTCGCCTACCCGTTCCAATGGCCTGCTTGCGATGGTGAAACAGATCAAATTCTATGCAATTGCTGCTGAGGCAGCTTCGCAAAATACGAAGTAAGAAATTTTAAACGATTAAAGACGGATGGATATGACTGCCAGTATAACAAGGGATCTGATTATTGAGAAATTGAGCACGGTTTATGATCCGGAGATTCCGGTGAATATCTGGGAATTGGGGTTGATATACGATATAGAATTTCCAAAGCCTTCCGAAGTGATCATTCACATGACCCTCACGGCTCCCGGATGCCCGATCGCCGATGAGATCGTGCAGCAAGTGCATGATGTGGTAATGGAAGTCGAAGGTATAGAAAGTGCTACCGTAAACCTGGTTTTCGAGCCGGCATGGACGCCCGACCGGATGAGCGATGTGGCTAAGCTGGAGTTGGGATACGATATTTGAAGCGGAAAAAGAAGGAGCGGAAAAGAAGATTAAAATTTATAAAATATAATTGGGAGGATTTATTGAATATCTTGTTTATTTAACATACATTTACATCGTCAAATCTGTGATTAATTGGTGATTGAAATTATTAGAAGTGTATGAAGCGTATTTTGTTGATTGCGCTGGCAATCCTTTCATTAGGTAGTGTTGTTAAAGCTCAGGATGGGAACAATACATCTTATTTCTTATCAAATCTTCCGCAGCAATTTCGGTTAAATCCTGCTTATCAGCCGGAGTATAAAGTCTTTATCGGTCTGCCGGGGCTCAGTGGCGTTTCCGTGAATTATCTGAACTCTTCGTTTACCGTCGAGGATCTGTTGTTCAAACGGGACGATTCGGTTTATATGGATGTGAATAAGTTTTATAAATCATTGCATAAACGGAATTACATCGCTTTTAATAATGAAAATTCTATTCTTTCCATCGGTGTGAAAGCTAAAAGTTGGTACGGGACTTTGGATATCACTCAGAAAAATGATTTCTTATTTCGTTATAACAAGGATTTGTTCACTTTCCTGAAATATGGTAATACGGACCATCCCTCTATGGATTTCGGGAAGCTGGGGGTCAATCTGAATTCCTATATCGAAGTGGCTTTAGGTTTGTCGAAACAGGTGAACAGTAAGCTTACCGTCGGAGGGCGTTTGAAATATCTTGCAGGTATTGCGAATGCTCATATGACGGATTCTGAATTGGATGTGGTGACAGAGAAAGATGGAACGATGAAGATACATTCCCGGCAGAATATCAGGATCACCGCTCCGGTGAATATTCGTAACGAACAGACAGGTTTGCCGTTCGAACCCAACAAGCCGATCGATTGGGACGATTTCGACTTCAATACCGACGACATCGGGGTTGCGGATTTTCTGAATACTAAAAATCCCGGTTTTGCTATCGATTTGGGAGGTGAATATCAATTCAACGATAAAATTAAATTGTTCGCCAGTTTGACGGATTTGGGTTTTATTCATTGGGGAAATAAGGATTTTCGGTATAATTTTTATCAGGATGCCCGGTTTACCTGGGAAGGGGCCGATATTTCCAATAGTGTGAATAAAGACAATGTGGGATATATTTCTATCGATAGTGCTTTCACGAAGTTGACAGACCAATTGAAAGATAGTTTGCAGCTGAGAAGCAGAGGTAAAGCTTATACTACGATGGTGAGCCCGAAATTGTATTTAGGAGCTACCTATCAGTTGAACCGTACCTTTTATGTCGGAGGGTTGTTCCAGGCTTCATTAGTTGATAAAATGTTTATTCCTTCGCTGACTGCTTCGGTGAACGGACGCTTGATGCGTAATGTCAGTGCTTCGGTTTCATATAGCATTACCCGGGGGAGTTATGTGAATCTCGGTGCCGGTCTGACCGCAAAACTCGGCCCGTTCCAGCTTTATCTGGAAACCGACAACTTATTGGCTTGCAATTATACCAATACACAGTCCGCTAATGCCCGTTTCGGGATAAATTTACTGTTCGGACATAAAGACCATAAGAAAAAGAAAAAAGCAGCCGAAAAAGAACCGCTGGAAGTGATGATTGCACCTGTTCCGGTGAAAAAAGACACTGTCTATAAAGAGGTGGCTCCTGAGGTCGATCCGGTGGCTCCTATAAAAGAGGAGAAAGTAGTCGATACCGAAAGTGATTCAATCAGGGCTTATTATGTGATTGTCGGGAGTTTCAAGAGTAAACAAAGAGTGGAAAATTTGAGAAAACGCTTGGTATTTATGGGATTTAAAGAAAGTGCTATCCTGAGGAACGAAAATGGCATGTACCGGGTGACTACCGCCCCTTTCAATACCCACACCGATTGTTGGAATGAAGTATTCCTGATCAGAAAGAAGTATCCGCAATTTGCCGATGCCTGGGGATTGGCGGTGAGATAATAGAAATATGAGTCGATATGAACATGAAAGAATGGGTTCAGCAAGTGATTAAACCAGCTGAAATAGAAAAATATCTGGTAAACGGAAAAGACTTTATCGATGAAAAATCGATTTTCGGTAATCTTGAAAAATATCGTCAGCCGGATAAACAGCAAGTGCGGGATATTTTACAGAAATCTCTGGATATAAAGTTGTTATCTCCGGAAGAAACGGCTGTGTTGTTGAATGTAGAAGATCCGGGACTGTTGGAAGAAATGCGTGAAGCCGCATTGCAGGTAAAAAAGAAAGTATATGACAACCGGATCGTCTTTTTCGCTCCGTTATATTGTTCCAACCTCTGCGTAAATAGTTGTGTCTATTGTGGGTTCCGAAGTGATAACTGTGCTGAAAAACGGCATGTGTTGACTATGGAGGAGGTGAGACGGGAGACGGAGGCTGTGATCGATGAGGGACATAAACGTTTGATTGCCGTATATGGTGAGCATCCCCAAAGTGATGCCGACTATATTGCCGATAGTATGGCGACGATTTATGCAACCAAACGGGTGACTCCTACCGGGAACGGCTTTAATAATATCCGTCGCATCAATATCAATGCGGCGCCGATGAGTATAGAGAATCTGCGGAAACTGTGGCGTGCCGGAATCGGGACTTATCAGGTGTTCCAGGAAACTTATCATCCGGGACGTTATGCCGAGTTGCATCCGGCCAATACGATTAAAGGAAATTTCCGTTGGCGTTTGTACGCAATGCATCGTGCAATGGATGCAGGGATAGACGATGTGGCTATCGGGGCTCTGTTCGGTTTGTACGACTGGCGTTTTGAGGTGATGGGGTTAGTTCATCATGCTCACGACCTGGAAAGACAGTTCGGTATCGGACCGCACACCATTTCCTTTCCGCGTATGCAGCCTGCTTTGGGATCGTTTGTGAGCGAAAATTCGCCTTATTTGGTCAGGGACGATGCTTTCCGCCGATTGGTGACGGTGTTGCGTCTGGCCGTGCCTTATACAGGCTTGATTGTCACGGCCCGGGAGCGTGCTGAATTACGGCGTGAAATTATCAATTATGGTTGCACACAGACGGATGCTTCTTCGAAAATCGGTATCGGAGCCTATTCCGAGAAAAAGGTACAGGAAGAAAATCCCGATAAGGTTCAGTTTATGCTGGGCGACGAACGCAGTTTGGACGAAGTGATCCGCGAGTTGGCCGGAGACGGTTACATCACTTCTTTCTGTACTGCCGGCTACCGTTGCGGACGTACCGGGGATAAGATCATGAACTTGCTGGAAAAAGGAGTGGAAGGTAAATTCTGTAAGCTGAATGCCGTACTGACTTTCCGTGAATACCTGAATGATTATGCTTCGGCAGAAACCCGTCGGATCGGCGAGCAACTGATCGAAAAAGAGTTGCAGGAAATCGAGGGAATGTCTTTCTTTACAGATAAGAAATTATTGCCGACTTTCCTGAATTATTATAAGCGAATTGCTTCCGGGGAACGGGATTTATATATGTGATCGGAGCGGAGAGTCATTCTAATATTTTAGGTAAAGAAATAGGTAAATGTGCTCAAACTGAAATCTTTCTTAGTTTCTAGGTGTACCATATCTAGTTTTATTTTTTTAGGTTTCAAGGGGTACAAAAATTTCAGAAGTTAACCGTTGTCACTGAAAACGTACTAATTATAAGATCGATGCCCCCTGCGGCCGTAAAAAGGCGGTACAGGGGACATCGATTTGACAAACCAATTGCTCTTTTGGTTATTCCAGTACTTTTTTGATTTGTCGTTTGGCTAAGGTGAGGGGAGCTAATGAACAGGGGCCGTTGATACAACCTCCGTCGCAGGCCATTACTTCGACGAATTGAGCGTCGGGTTTTTTAGCCATACTCTTCAATAGGGCTTGATTTTTCTTATCCAACCCTTCGATATGAATATTGGAATATTTGTCGCCGATGGCATTGACAACAGCTGCCTGTACTCCGCCGGCCTGAGCAAATCCACGGCCGTACTTCGTCACTTCGTGGTTGAGCTCTTTCTCGCTGCAATTGGCTACATCTATGTCATAAGCCACCATAAAAGCACCCAGCTCTTCGAAGCTCATCACATAATCCACTTCGTCGACCGAATCGGCTTCATGGCGTTTGGCCAGGCACGGTCCGATGAATACGACTTCGGCATCCGGATATTTCTCCTTCGCGTATCGGGCTGCATAGACCATCGGGCTCCGGGTTTCCGAAACATAGGGTTTCAGCATCGGAGCATGCTTGTCCACCCAACCGGTATAAGCCGGGCAACAAGAGGTGGTCATAAAAGCTTGGCCTTCCTGCATTTTTTCTTCCAATTCTTTGGCTTCGTTTGCAGCTGTGATTTCGGCACCGAGAGCAACTTCGATCACATCGTCGAAACCGATTTGTTTGATCGCTGCCAGTACTTGCCCCGGAGTGGCATTGAACTGTCCATAGATAGCAGGAGCAGGGATAGCTACGATTTTTTTCTTCGGATTACTAATACTTTTGTGTATATCGATGATTTTCGACCGTTCCATGATAGCTCCATAGGGACAGGCTTGCATACATTTTCCGCAATAGATACACTTTTCTTTATCGATATGTTCTACGCCTTCGGCATCTTTACTGATCGCTTTTACGGGACAAACGTCTTCGCAAGGAACAGGCGTGTATACAATAGCATGATAGGGGCAAACTTTCTGGCATAATCCGCAGCTGACACAATCCTCACTGCTGATACTGGCTTTGCCGCCGATAAACGAAATCGCAGCTTTGGGGCAGTTCATCACACAAGGCCGGCCTTCACATCCCCGGCAAAGGTTTGTGACGGCATATTGTGATTGGATACAGGCACTACAAGCTTCGTGGACAACAGAAAGAATATTTTCCTTCATATTTTTATTAGCCATCGCCATGCGGGCGAAATCGGAGAGATGAATCAGGTCGATCTCTTCGTCTGTAATTTCAAAGCCCAGAATCGAGATAATCTTGTGTTTGAGGATGTAACGGTCTTTGTGGATGCAACACCTCACCGGTCGCTTGTTGCGTGGACGCATTTCGACAGGGAGATATTTCAGACCTGTGATCAGTTCGTCTTTTTTTAATAACTTGACAATCCGGATTAATAACTCCCGTTTGGTGAGCATCGCAAAATTATCGTACAACATGTCTTAATTCTTCTTTTATAATTCGTAATAGGGTTTCTTTACTGACACCGGTTATGATTTCTCCGTTCAGCTCTGCAAAAGGAGGTGTATCTTTGCCGTTACACCGTTGCAGACAAGGAGAAAAGGTGATTTCAATGCCTTGTTTTTCTTCTTCAGACAACAATTCTTCTATTTCCATTAATTGGGCTCCGCCCATGACATAACACATGGTTCCTGCACATAATCTCAGTTTGATTTTGTCCATAGGATTCAAATTTAAAATTTCTTTCCTGTTAATGTGTAGTCTTTGATGTGTGTCATTTTGAGGGGTCAAAGATAGGTAATTTCTACATCTTTCAGGAATTTCGTTTCTAATAAATATTTAATTTTTTTTACCACATTACGCCGGATTTCCAGTTCTACGGGTAGGTTGGGATCCTGATGTGCCACATTGATCCGGGTACCGACGATAAAGGTGATTTTATCACTGTTTTGTATCAGATTAACCAGGTCGTTGGCCGGACCCTGTGATTTTTCGGGGATCCCTTGGGTTAAAAGCCGCTCCACCTTACTTAAGGTCAGAATCCCTTCCGTGATCAGGTCGATTCCTTCCATATAGGAGAGTGGGGGGAGCTCTTTATCGGTGATATCCATACTGACCTGCAGGGGGAGTTGAAGTTCCCTTGAAATAATCGTGGCTGTCGTTCCTCCGCAGAGTACTTTTTTACCTTTGAAATCCCTGACTTTTTCTGCCAGATACCGGTCTTTTTTTTCATCGTAAGGCGGGCCGGTACAGATGAGCAGATTGCGCGGCGTTCGCCGGTAAATGACACAACAGCTGGTGTCGTCCAGCAAACGATAGTTATCGTTGCGTTCGGCCCTTAAAACGATCTTGCGGGCTAATTCTTTCGCCGATATACCGGGGTACTGGCTTAAGGTTTCTGCAATGTAGATACCGACTCCTTCGTCCCAACCGAAAGGCATATTACTGCTACCCATTCCCGATTGGCTGACTCCGTCGGAAAAACAAATCAGGCGGTCTTCTTTTTCCAGCTTGAACTCCGATATCCACAGAAAGGTATTTTCCAGATCTTCCCGTTCGATCGGGATCTTTTTTTTCCGGATTTCCACTGCCTGTCCGCGACGAAACAGATAGACCGCCGGGCTTTCGTATTCCACGATCCGGGTATTCCCGAAACAATCGATGTCGAAGATACAAAAGGTGGAATAACTGATTTTACGGACCATATCCTTAGGCAGGGTATGGATAATCGAGAGAGCGGTTTGGAGGATACTTTCGTTCATGGCTGTGTAATTCATGGCCATAGTAGCGGTCATCGCCGATAAAACACTGGCTTTGATACCACTCCCTAAACCGTCCGATAATACACTGATGATCCGGTCTTCCTCTTTTAACTTCTGGGACATGTAACTGTCTCCACAGACGATATTGCCTGCTTTATTTTTTTGGAAACAGTCTACTTCTATAAATATATCCGATTCTTTCATCCTTCCTTTTTTCTTATAAACTCGTTCCCCCATCTTTTTCCCCTCCAACCTTTTTTCTCCCTCCCCTCTTGCTTCTGGCCTTTAGCTTTTTACCTTTTCCCCCGCCTCCATAATCGACCGTAGGGTAGCATCGGTAAAAGCTGCATTTTCACCTAGCAGGCAAGCCACTTCCTGTACTGTAGCCATATATTTGCGTACCACTTCCTGGGTTTTTTCCAGCATCCATTCTTTACGGACATAAGGTTCCCGAAGATCCTGTAAGATTCCGAATACCAGGCGGTGGGGTTGGATATTATAAATAGAGAGCAGCCAGATTTTATCGCCTTCCCGGATTTGCCGTTCCGTGATCTCTTTACCTGTGTTCAATACTGTGCGGAAGAGGTCGGTGAAGCTACAGATTTTGTCCAATTCGACGCCTTGTAATCCGGGCGAAGCTTCGTAGACCATGACGACATCCTCTCCCAGCAGGTCGGCACAACAGCTGTTCATATCGGAGATTTTCAGATCATTATCGACCAGTAATACGCCTGCCGGTATTTTTTGTAACAAGACGGTCGCTTTGTCGTGGGCCACCCGTCGCATATAGGATACGCACATGTTTTCTTCTGCCCGGCCTTCGACCAGGGCTACTGCAAAATCACGGCAGGAGTCATAACCACACCCGCTACAGTTGAGCTCGTCTTCAGGACTGTTTTTACCGACAGCAGATAAGGCTTGCTTGATCTCTTCTTCTGTATGCCGGGCCGTCGAACAGTCGTAAGCCTTGAATGTCGTGGTCAGATCGATATGCCCGAGATCGGGAACGGTACTTTCGGGGTGTGCGGCCCGGTGTTGCTGAATATTGTATCTTTTGATGGCCAGAGAAGTCTGGCTGAGTTTGGCCGGACCATTGATGCAGCCTCCTTTACAGGCCAGCAGTTCCAGAAAAATCGTATCTTTTTCCCGGCGCGTATCCAGGTTCTTGATGACATCTTTGATATTACTCAAATCGGAGAAAGCCATTTTTACAATCTTTTTGCTTTCACCGTCGATACCCGGAAGCATGCCTCCTTCGACAGGGTACAGAGAACCGATTCCGGCCTGCCAGGGGATAAAGTGATCCTCTGCAGCCGGAGTTAATTGTTCGGGATGAATATTTTCTTTTTCAAACCAGTTTTTCAGGTCTTTAAAAGTGATAGCCACTTCCACCAGCTCTTTAAAATGATCCGCTTCCAGTTTCTTACAGATACATGGGCCTGCAAAGATGACTTTTAAATCGTTTCCGTAATAGTCTTTTAAAATTCTGGCATGAGCTAACATAGGAGAGAGCATCGGCGTGATGGCCGGAGTATGCTCGGCGGAGTATTTCCGGATGTATTCGACCACTACCGGACAGGCGGAAGAGATATACACTCCCGGTTGCGATTGTTGTAGATAATCCGATACCCGTGAAGAGACCAATTCTGCACCGATCGCAGTCTCGGATACTCCTGAAAAACCAAGTTTGCGGATGGCTGCGATAAGTTGTCCGATGGATAAATCTTCGAATTCACAGGCCCAGGAGGGGGCGAGGGATAAGATTACCCGGGGATAATTCTGCAAGATAAGACGGGTACGGCTGACCCCGTCCCGGATCTTTTTTGCACCGGTAGGGCAAACTTGGGTACAGTGGCCACAGTAGATACATCGTTCTTCTATGATGTAGGCCTTATTGTCTTCGATCTGAATCGCTTTTACCGGACATTCACGGACACATTTATAACAGTCCTGACAATTTTCCGGTTCGGTATAGATCGGTTTTAAATCCATAGATCTGTTCATAGTTGCTGGGTAAACTGTGTTATGGGTGAGGTTGCCTTTCGCCTGTTATTATTTTATCGGAAATTCTTCCTGAAGTATTTTGTATAAACCCGAGAGATTGACCTCTTTGTAGACTTTCTCGTCGATTCGGAGGATCGGGCCGCTACTGCATAATTCTTCGCACAGATGACCGGAGAATGAAATCTCGGCTTCCAGGTGATTTTCTGCTATGTATTTCTTGATTACTTCGAGATGGACATTGTTTCCCCGGGAATAACACGAACTGCCCAAACATATTTTAATTTGACGCATAGGACATTTTTAGGCAAATATAGTGAAAGGCGAGAGCAAAAACAACAAACTGGTTTGATTGATTTTGCCGAGCCGCATCCTGTATTATATAAATAAAGTACAAAAAAAACGCCTTTTGCAAGGCGTTTTCTTATGAGAGTGAGAACTGTTTATTTCTTCACGACAGTCGTTTCTTTTTTACCGAATCTCTTTCTGAATTCGTAAGCTAACGGTGTGGCCACGAACAGAGAAGAATAGGTTCCTACGATGATACCGATCAACAGAGCGAATACGAAACCTTTGATAGAAGTACCACCGAAGATGAAGATCGCTAACAATACCACTAAGGTCGACAAAGAAGTACTGAACGTACGGCGTAATGTAGAGTTCAATGCAGCGTCGGTTACTTCCAGATCGTCGCGTTTCGGGTACAGATGATGGTATTCACGGATACGGTCGAATACAACCACCGTGTCGTTGATCGAATAACCCACTACGGTCAGGATGGCTGCAATAAAGGCCTGGTCGATCTCCAGAGAGAAAGGCAGGAATCCGGCCAACAGGGAGAACAAACCTAATACGACAATGGTATTGTGAGCCAATCCGAGGACGGCACCGGCACCATATTGCCATTTGCTGAACCGTACCATAATGTAAACGAAGATCACTAATAAGGCGAAGATTACCGACCAGATTGCAGCCCGGGTGACATCTTCCGCCACTGCCGGTCCCACTTTCTGCGACATCTGACGATAGTCGCTCAGGAATACTTCTTTGCTGGTACCGTCGGGTAAGTAGCTTTTCAACCCTTCATACAATAAGGCTTCTACTTCGTCGTCAGCTTCCGTTCCTTCATCTTCGATTTTATACTTGGTGGTTATTCTGACCTGATTGTCTCCGCCGAAAGTTTTTACTTCAGGAGCACTTCCATACACAGCAGCCAGACTTTCTGCTACTTTTTCCACTTCTACCGGCTGGTCGAAAGCAACCGTATAAGTTCTACCTCCGACGAAGTCGATGCCTTTATCGAATCCGCGGGTGAACATAGATACCAGACAAACAACGGTGATAATACCGGATACCGTATAACCCACTTTCCGTCTTTCGAGGAATGGGAAGTGTACGTCCCGCAACCAGTTGGCTGTAAATGGAGTGGTAAATCTGACGTTATCATTTTTCTTGGATGCATTGTCGAGAATGATCCGGGTAATGAAGATCGCACAGAACAATGAAGTGAAAATACCGATGATCAATGTGGTTGCGAAACCTTTGATCGGGCCTTCTCCAAAATAGTAAAGGATGAAACCCGTCAATAAGGTTGTTACGTTACCGTCGATGATGGCGGAATAAGCTTGTTTGTAACCTTCTTTGATGGCTAATCTCAACCCTTTACCTGCTCTCAATTCTTCCTGGATACGTTCATAGATCAATACGTTGGCATCGACCGACATTCCCATTGTCAGGACGATACCGGCAATACCCGGCAGGGTCAATACCGCTCCGATAGAAGCAAGTACACCGAATAAGAAGAATAAGTTGGTAAACAAAGCGATGTCTGCTGCCAGACCTGCTCCTTTGCTATAGAAGAACAACATGTATACCAGTACCAAGCAGAAAGCGATCACGAACGACCACATACCGGATTGGATAGATTCGCTACCTAAGGACGGTCCTACGATCTCATCGGCAATGATACGTGCCGGAGCAGGTAATTTACCGGATTTCAGAATGTTGGCTAAGTCCTGGGCTTCTTTTACGTCGAACTGACCGGAAATCTGTGAGCTACCCCCTTTGATTTCATCGTTCACGTTCGGTGAAGAACAAACATAACCATCCAATACGATAGCGATGCTATGGCCCACATTTTCTTTGGTCAGCCGAGCCCAGACTTTAGCTCCTTCTCCATTCATATTCATAGATACCACAGGGCGTCCACTGTTGTGTTCGTATTCCTGACGGGCATCGACGACAGCACCTCCATCCAGGGGAGCTTTTCCGTCACGGGTCGTGATTTTGATCGCATGTAAAGCAATAACTTCTCCATTGGGTTTCATTTCCCAAAGCAGGCGGGCATTACGGGGTAGAGTCGCTTTTACTTGTGGCATAGTCAGGATTTCATTTACCGCTGCCGTATCTTTTACATGAGAATAACCTATTAAAGAACCTGTCGGGATGATCTGGCCGCTTTGACGGTCGATATTGGGTGTCAGAACGGAGAAAAGAGGATTCGCTTTTTTGAAAGCAGCTTCATCGGCCAGCAGATTATTGGTAGAATCTTGTGCTGCGGCCTGAGAGATCAGGCTATTGGCAGTTGTATCCGCTTGGGCTGTTTCCGGTTGTTCTGCCGTTGCATTGGCTGCATTTTCAGTAGTCAGTATCTCTTCAGCTTCAACGATAGTACGAGCTTTTTCATTGGCTGCTTGCAGATAAGGAAAGAAATCTCCGTTATCGAAGGTTTCATAGAACTCCAACGCTGCTGTTCCTTGCAACAATTTTCTTACCCGTTGAGCATCTTTAATACCCGGAAGTTCGATCACGATACGACCGGAGATATCTGCTTTACGGATATTAGGCTGTGCTACACCGAAACGGTCGATACGTGTACGCAGAATATTGAAGGTATTGTCGATTGCTCCTTCGGCTTCCTGACGGATAACGTCTAAAACTTCCTTGTTACTGGCTCCGATTTTGATTTTATCTTTCAGTTCTACGGTTCCGAAAATATTCGGAGAGGCCAGCTGTGCATTCGGGGCAATTCTCTCGAATGCTTCGCCGAACAGGGTCACAAAGTCTTTCGGGCTGGATGTACGCATCTTCACCGCTTCTTGTAAAGCCTGATTGAAAGCTTCATCCTGACTGTAGTTGGCCAGACTGCGGACCACGTCGACCACGTCTACTTCCATGGTTACGTTCATACCTCCACGCAGGTCAAGACCCAGATTTAATTCCAACTCTTTACACTCTTTGTAAGTGTATTGTGCAATTCCCAGGAAATTGTAAACTTCCTTGTTTGCAATAGAATCCAGATAAACTTTTTCCTTTACGGGATCTCCCTGCGCATATTCCCTCGCAACTTTTTCCACCCGATTGGTTTTCCAGGTAAAAGATAACTGGTAAAGACTCACTAACGCTAATGCAATAGTAAGTAATGTGATCGCTCCTTTATTCTGCATTTTACAATAAATTATTATATGACTTAATTTTTGCTAATTCTTTAAGCACGATTAATACGCAAAAGTATAATATTTTTTCTAAAAAAACAGATAATTCTGATTTTTAGATGGTAGATTATTAAAAATACATGGTAAATTCCTTTTTCCGGTAATCGATAGCCACCTGATACCTGACACAAAAGTCACACCCCAATAATCCGATAATTTTCCGGTTGAGATGTTTGTCGTACATTTCGTTTACATATTCCAAATCGATAGCAGCCAACGGCATCTCTTTGATCGTACGTTTCCCGATTTTAAATTTAGCTGCTTTTACTAAATGTACGTCGTGGATCTGACCGGTGACGCTACCCGATGTCATCTGAACGTCTGCTTCTTCGGGCAGGTCTTCCGGGAACACCTGTCTGTCGACGACGGTGACCGATGCGCCGGTATCGATAATCATATCTCCTTGTATACCATTGATTTCTACCGGTACGATCAGGTGGTAGCTGTTGTCTTCCAAACCGACTATTTCAACGGCTACTGTCTGAATCCGGCTATTGATATAAGGATGATATGGAGTCGTAAAATGGCAAGCCTTTTTATTTTTTTTCCTCTTCATTTCCCTCTTGCTTGATAGTTGAGGCGCAAAAATAAGAAACCGCCCCGAAAATCAGGACGGTTTCTTTATTTTTAACCTTTAGGCTGTTTTTAGAACATTTTCATGTCGTCCAGTACGGTCATCACCGATTTAACAGCTTTTGCAGAAGTTGCTAACAGTTCCTTTTCCTGATCGTCGAGTTTTACTTCGATGATCTTTTCGATACCGTTTTTACCCAATACAACCGGAACGCCCAGATAGATGTCTTTCATACCATATTCGCCGTTCAGCATAGCGCAAACCGGGAATACCCGTTTCTGATCGCGGATGATCGCTTCGACCATTTGAGCTGCAGCTGCACCCGGAGCATACCAGGCAGAAGTTCCCATCAGTTTAACTAATTCGCCGCCACCGACTTTGGTACGTTCGATGATTGCCTGCAATTTATCGGCGTCGATCAATTCGGTTACAGGAATACCACCTACAGAAGTGTAACGTGGCAGCGGAACCATTGTATCTCCATGTCCACCTAATAACAGTGCCTGAATATCTTTCGGAGATACGTTCAGTGCTTCGGCTAAGAAAGCACGGTAACGGGCAGTATCCAATACACCGGCCATACCGAATACTTTAGATGAATCGACTTTAGCAGCTAAGAAAGCACAATAACACATCACATCCAAGGGGTTGGATACAATGATGATCTTAGCATTCGGAGAATGTTTGATTACATTTTCAGTAACAGATTTTACAATTCCGGCATTGGTTGAAATCAAATCGTCACGGCTCATGCCCGGTTTACGGGGAAGACCGGAAGTGATCACCACTACTTCAGAATTATCAGTCGCTGCATAATCATTGGTTACACCTTTAATACGGGTGTCATACAAATTGATCGGGGCAGTTTGCCACATATCCAGCGATTTCCCTTCGGAAACACCTTCCTTGATATCCAAAAGAACCACTTCGTTTACGATGTCTTTTTCTGCAATGCAGTTTGCGCACGTTGCACCAACGTTACCTGCTCCAACAACTGTTACTTTCATTTCGTAATAATTTTATTGTTATACTTAATCATATATTAGCTTTTTCGGAGTTTTTATTCCGACGTCAAATTTACTCCTTTTTTGATCTAAAGCAAAATATTAGAGAAAAAATTCTTTAATTTTGAGGATAATTTAATTAGGTATACAATAAAATATCCCGCTAACCTTTTCCCTGTAATTTAAAGTTAGGGGTTAAGTTTTGGATACAATGTAGAGTTGCCGGGTTTGGCTGTGATTTTGAATTGAAGTTCCTGGAATTTATTATTATCTTTGCCCCTCAATTACACAAAACAATAAATATTCAACGAATGCCAACCATTTCTCAACGCGGTATAGATATGCCCGCATCTCCTATCCGGAAATTGGTCCCACTGGCTAATCGAGCCAAAGCCAAGGGAACCGTCGTTTACCACCTCAATATCGGTCAGCCGGATTTGGCGACCCCGGAAGTGGCATTACGAGCGGCGCACCATCTGGACCGGGAAGTGCTGGAATACTCTCCCAGTGAAGGCATTCTGAGTTTTAGGAAAAAACTGGTAGAATACTACCACAAATTCAATATAGATGTCTGTACGGACGATATCATCATCACTACCGGAGGATCGGAAGCTGTATTTTTTTCATTTATGGCCTGTCTTGATCCGGGAGATGAGATCATCGTACCCGAACCGGCTTATGCCAATTACATGGCTTTCGCGATTTCCTGCGGAGCAGTGATCAAGACGATTTCTTCTACTATAGACGAGGGCTTCGCTCTCCCTTCGGTAGAAAAATTCGAAGCTTTGATCACGCCGCGTACCAAAGCAATCCTGATTTGTAATCCCAACAATCCGACCGGCTATCTGTATACCCGAAAAGAAATGAACCAGATCCGGGATTTAGTCAGGAAATACGACCTGTTCCTGTTTTCCGACGAAGTATACCGGGAATTTTGTTACACCGGTGCACCCTATATCTCGGCTTTTCACCTCGAAGGTATCGAAAACAACGTCATTCTGGTCGATTCTGTCTCCAAACGCTACAGTGAATGCGGTATCCGGATCGGGGCTCTGATTACTAAAAACAAACAAGTCCGGGAGAATGTGATGAAATGGTGTCAGGCTCGCTTAAGTCCTCCTTTGATAGGACAGATCATGGCCGAAGCTTCACTGGATACTCCCGAAGAATATATGCGCGACGTGTATGATGAATATGTCGAACGCCGGAAATTCCTGATCGACGGGCTTAACCGGATCCCTGGCTGTTATTCTCCTATACCTATGGGAGCGTTTTATACAGTGGCCCGTCTTCCGATAGACGATGCCGATAAGTTCTGTGCCTGGTGTCTGGAAGAATTCGATTACGAGGGTCAGACCATCTTTATGGCTCCGGCTTCGGGGTTTTATACTACTCCGGGATTAGGTAAAAACGAAGTCCGCCTGGCTTATGTCTTAAAGAAAGAAGACTTGGCAAAGGCTTTGGTGGTTTTGGAAAAAGCACTGGAAACTTATAATAAAAAAGGTAAAAAGTAAAAGGCTATAAGCTAAAGGCTAAAAGCGGAAGAGGAGGGGGGAGAGGATCGAAGGGAGAAAAGAAAAGGGAAAAGAGGAAAAAAGGAAGTAGGGGGAAGACATATTATAGTAGATAGATCGATGAAGACAACCGACCTGACACAGGGCAGTATTTTTAAAAGCTTGTGGATCATGGCTGTGCCCTTGATCTCGGCCTCTTTTATCCAAATGGCTTATAGCATGACAGATATGTTGTGGCTCGGTCATTTGGGAAGTGATGCTGTCGCTGCAGCCGGAGCTGCCGGTTTTTTTACCTGGCTTTGCAACGCTTTGTCCTTTATGACTAAAATCGGGGCTGAGATTACGGTTTCCCAATCTGTCGGTTCGAAAGATTATCGCCGGGCAGCTCATTATGCCAGTCAGGCCATTACCTTATCGACTACAATCGGATTTATCTATGCCTGTATCATCATCCTGGCAGCCCCTTTACTGATGGGCTTGTTCCGTTTTGAAACCTCTATTTCGACCCAGGCGATCGATTATATGCGTCTGGTCGCTCCCGGGTTATTTTTCCAATTCAATAACAATACGTTCAGCGGTCTTTACAATGGTCAGGGAGATAGCCGGACTCCTTTCCGTACTTCTGCCGTAGGACTTATCGTCAATATTATCCTCGATCCCTTGCTGATTTACGGCATCGGTCCCTTTCCGGCCTGGGGTACCGCAGGGGCTGCCGTTGCCACTGCATTAGCACAATTAGTGGTTTACGGCATCTTTGCACGCCGGATCTTCAGTGACCGGTTTCCGTTAGGGCGTATGCACCTGCTCAACCGATTGAAACAAGATTATGCACGACGTATCATTTTATTGGGTTTGCCGGTCAGTATACAAAATGCCCTCTTTTCCATGTTTTCCTTGACCTTGGCTACCCTAGCCGCACGTTGGGGAGCAGTAGGGGTCGCTGCTCAAAGTATCGGAGCACAGATCGAAGCCATCTCCTGGATGACTGCTGCCGGTTTTTCTACCGCCTTGGCTGCCTTTACCGGACAGAATTACGGCGCCGGGAATTATGAACGTATCCGTAAAGGTTATCGCCTGACATTAGGAATAGCCGGGAGTATCGGTTTGGGAGCCGGAATTCTCTTCTTTGTATTAAACCACGAGATCTTCGGGCTTTTTGTAAACGAACCGGAAGCCATCGAAGCCGGCGGTAATTACCTGAAGATTTTGGCTTTATCACAACTTTTCATGGTAACCGAATCCGTTACTGCCGGAGCATTCAATGGTACCGGACATACGACTCCTCCGGCACTGACCGGGATTATTTTCACCGGAGCACGTATTCCGATGGCCTATTTTCTGACCTCCATCCCCCAATTAGGGTTGACGGGAATTTGGTGGAGTATCACGATTTCGAGTATTTTGAAAGGCTCTGTTCTTCCACTTTGGTTTCTGCATTTTCAACGCAAGCTAAAATAATTTCAGATTATTGTCTTTCAAATTAGTTCCTTCCAGGAAAAATCCATATGTTTGTCCAGGAAGAAAATTTATGTGTGTGCAACAAGCAAAAAGTTAGTGCTATGCCTTGTAACGAACACATAAATTGCTCTGATTGCCCTTCTTGTGGAGGGGATATTAAACAAAATAGTATTCTTTTCCTACTTCAGGGAGAGATCCGGATCGACGGCTTACATTTTCCCCATCTCATCATCCATAATAAACAATTACTTGTGATTCCTGTCGGTATCGAACTCGATATGCGTATCTTAAAAAATTCGGATTGTCTCGTTTATCGTTTGAGTGAACTTCCTGTCTTATGCGAGGAACAATATAAAAAAATGACACTCTCTCAACAGGAAGACACATACGGCAATTTACTGGATACCCTTCCCCCTATTCATGAATTTTCTCTGGGATTGATCCATTATTTAGCAGACGGTATGCCTTGTAAGAAATGTTTTTCTTACTATATCGCTATTATTCCAGTCCATAAATGGCTGCTTTTCTATATCCGGCCCTGAGATTGAAGCAATGGCTTCATTACCAAATGGAAGGATTTAGCTGAAGAAGATAAAAACATATCTAAATAATTCTAGGTTTATTTTTTTCTTTCTATTCCGATTCCGGGTTTTATACCGTCAGACCGGTTCGCCAGGACCGGTCCGTTAAGGCTTTCCTTCTCTGACCGGCGGAACTCCTCACTACGTTCGTCAAACACCACCGGTCGGGCGTTCGGAAACCCTAACCGGACACTCGTTCCTGCTC
>OGFW01000637.1_pt1 | contig 35364 bp, 31 predicted proteins | sample 1570991 | NCBI WGS metagenome assembly OGFW01 (sample SAMEA2582074, study PRJEB24529) | metagenome | biome: Human gut stool | place: China | collected 2011
AGAAAGCAAAGGGAAAGGCAGAGAGCACAAAGCCTTATTCAGATCTGATGTACGAGACGATATGCAATATGCTTGCAAGGTCAGGTAACATCAATCACAAGTATCTTGTTCCTGGTGAGTCTTCTAAGAAGGCGGTTATAACAATAACAGCTAACCGAGGACTTGCCGGAGGATATAATACAAACTTAACAAAGCTTATTACAGAGAGTGGTATTCCAAAGGAAGATATAGATATAGTTGCTATAGGTACCAAGGGAAGAGATTATCTTGCAAGAAGAGGGTATAATATATCAGAAGATGATTCTGATGTTATCAATGAACCTCTTTATACAGATGCAAGAAGCATATGTGATAAGCTGCTTGAAAGATTTGCAGCTGGTGAAATAGGTGAGATATATCTTGCTTATACTTCGTTTAAGAATACAGTAGTTCATGAGCCTAAGCTTATTAAGCTTCTTCCTGTATCAGTAGATACAGATGGCTTAAGCAGCGGTGAGGATACAACACCTATGAACTATGAGCCAGCGGAAGATGAAGCTTTGAACCTTATCATACCTAAGTATGTGTGCAGTCTTATATATGGTGCGCTTATAGAGGCGGTTGCCAGTGAGAATGGTGCACGTATGCAGGCTATGGATAATGCCACAAGCAACGCAGATGAGATGATTTCTGATCTTTCACTTAAGTATAACAGAGCCCGTCAGGCTTCTATTACACAGGAACTTACAGAAATCATAGCAGGTGCGAATGCTATCGGATAGTTATAATAATTATAGATGGAGGTAACAATGGCAGAGAATAATATTGGTAAGATTACTCAGATTATCGGTGCTGTAATTGATATTAAATTCACAGAAGGTAATCTGCCAGAAATCAATTCAGCCATCAACATAAAGACCAATGACGGCGGCAGGCTTGTTGTGGAAGTTGCACAGCATCTTGGAGACGACACGGTAAGATGTATCGCCCTTGGACCAACAGATGGTCTTGTTAGAGGTATGGATGCAGAAGCTACAGGTGCTCCTATATCAGTACCAGTTGGCGAGCAGACACTTGGAAGAATGTTTAACGTATTAGGAGAGCCTATAGATAATAAGCCAGCTCCAGAAGTAGAGCATATGCCTATTCATAGAAAGGCTCCTTCATTCGTTGAGCAGGCTACTAATACAGAGATGTTAGAGACAGGTATCAAGGTAGTAGATTTACTCTGCCCTTATCAGAAGGGTGGAAAGATCGGACTTTTCGGTGGTGCCGGTGTAGGTAAGACAGTTCTTATCCAGGAACTTATACGTAATATTGCTACTGAGCATGGTGGATATTCAGTATTCACTGGTGTTGGTGAGCGTACAAGAGAGGGTAATGACCTTTATCACGAAATGATGGATTCAGGAGTTATCGAGAAGACAACCATGGTATTCGGTCAGATGAATGAACCACCTGGAGCAAGAATGAGAGTTGGTCTTACAGGACTTACTATGGCTGAGTACTTCAGAGATAAGGGTGGAAAGGATGTACTTCTTTTCATCGATAATATCTACAGATTTACCCAGGCTGGTTCAGAGGTTTCAGCGCTTCTTGGACGTATGCCTTCAGCCGTAGGTTATCAGCCAACTCTTCAGACAGAGATGGGTGCTCTTCAGGAGCGTATCACATCAACAAAGAATGGTTCTATCACATCAGTCCAGGCTGTATATGTACCTGCGGATGACCTTACTGACCCAGCGCCAGCAACAACATTCGCACATCTTGATGCAACTACAGTTCTTTCACGTTCTATAGTTGAGCTTGGTATATATCCAGCTGTAGATCCACTTGAATCTACATCAAGAATTCTTGATCCAAGAATCGTTGGTGAAGAACATTATAAGGTAGCAAGAGCAGTTCAGGAGATTCTACAGAAGTATAAGGAACTCCAGGATATCATTGCTATTCTTGGTATGGATGAACTTTCAGAGGAAGATAAGATGGTTGTATCAAGAGCAAGAAAGGTACAGAGATTCCTTTCACAGCCATTCTTCGTAGCTGGACAGTTTACAGGACTTGAAGGACGTTATGTACCTATAAGTGAGACAATTCAGGGCTTCAAGGAAATCATTGAAGGTAAGTATGATGATATCCCAGAAAGTTATTTCCTTAACTGCGGTAGTATCGACGATGTACTTGCAAAGGTATCAAAGTAGAAGATAAGCAATAAAGATTGTAAACTCAGATATCTTGATAAGGAGAATTGATATGGCAGATACAATGAAGCTTTTAGTAAATACACCTGAAAGGGTGTTTTACAATGATGATGTAACATTTGTTGAGTTGAGCACAAGTGAGGGTGAAATAGGTGTATATCCTAACCATGTACCACTTACAGCTGTGCTTGTTCCATGTGTGTTAAAGATTCATCAGGATGGCGAAGTAAAGAAGGCTGCTGTTCATGGTGGAATAGTAGAGATACTAAAAGACCGTGTTACAGTACTTGCAGAAATAGCAGAGTGGCCGGATGAAATCGATGTTAATCGTGCCAATGAAGCAAAGGTAAGAGCGGAAAGAAGACTTGCTGCAAAGGAAGGTAATCTTGATGTCCACAGAGCAGAGCTTGCTCTTAGAAGATCCCTTGCAAGACTTGGAGCAGTTGATTAATAATGAAGTATTATAGTCAGTTGTTATGCTAAAGACTAAAATACATCATGAGTATATACCTTCCATTAACTGGTAATAATATCAGAGAATATTATTATTGGTTGATGGGAGGTTTTTATATGTATAAGAGTATATTGCTTAAAGACAAATATGTGAAAAGATATAGTTTTCAGAGGCTTAGTATTATACTGGCAATAGTTTTATGGATATTTACAGCTGTGCGTGTGTTTTCACCTGGAATAGTAAGGGCGGTATCAGTTAACAGCAGAAAGGATATGGTGAGCATATTCTGCAACAATGTGTACAGGGATGTTTCATCAGAGCTTACTGCTTATGGGGTGATAACTGAAAGCTACCTGTCAGATGATGCTAAAACAATGCTTCTTACGGATATAGCAGAAGATATAGGGCTTAATGCATATAAAATAGTGAAGCATGCAAATGAAGAAGATGATTCATATGCATTGATACAGGACTCAGTTTATGGGGATGTGGATATAAGGATATTATCAAGCCAGAATAAGTATTATCTTGCCATAGATATAAAGCTTGATAAGGGAATAGAAGGTACAGAGCAGTATAAAAAAATAGTGGAAACAGTATGTGAGGAATATGGCATAGATTGTGTTGTTAATGTATGCCTTAAGGGAGCAGTAGATGGCAGAATAGATATAACAGATAGGAAAAATCTGTGTAATGAGTTGTTAAAACAGCTTAAAGCAAAGGAAATACAGTCAAGAAAGACCATGGATATGTTTGTGGTATATGCATATGACAGAAGTGAAAAAGACTATGTCATGCTTGGTAAGAAAAAAATAAATGTAAATATATCAATGGAATATGATGAGGCAGAGGATAAAACGATAGTGTACATGGCTTCCCCGGTATATATTGGAAAATAGATTTTAAAAGATTATTAAAACGGATATTATTACTTGTGTAAATAACATAAAGAGATTAAAATGATGTAAGGATTGCCAGGAGCGATAGCTTACTCTTCATTGTATAATGGAGGGGATAAATAAGTTCTGGCAGTTATGCCATATAAGAAAAGGAAGAAAGCTTGTGAATATAAAAGAATTACTTGATATATGTATAGATAAAAACCTTATAGATATGACTATAAGCAGCAGAAAACTAAAAGATGAAACAAAAGCACAGAAGGTAAAGATAAGGCCGGTTATTATTAAAGATACATTGGAGTATCAGGTATCTGAGTTTGTTGGAAGAAAGGTGCTGCATACTAATTATACACAGAAAGATGTTAAGAAGCGTATAGAAAAGTATATGGAAGAAGAGTTTAAGCAGGCGCAGATAACTAGAACAGATTCATTGGCAACTATTCTTTCAAGCAAAAGTGGAACATGTACATGTAAGTATAAGAAAGCAAAGGAAATAAAGGCACAGAAGGAGTTAAGCCATAACAGAACCAAAAAATATATAATTCAGGAAGGCACACCTGTAGGCTTTATGATAGACCTTGGGGTTATGACACCTGATGGCAGGATAGTAAGAACACGCTATGATAAGTTCAGGCAGATTAACCGGTTTCTTGAGTTTATAGAAGACATACTTCCAAGACTGGATAAGGATAAAGAACAGACTATAATAGATTTCGGATGTGGTAAGTCTTATCTTACATTTGCAATGTATTATTATCTGAAGGAGCTCAAGGGTTATAATATAAGGGTAATAGGTCTTGATCTTAAAGAAGATGTCATAGAACATTGTAATGAGTTAAGAACAAAATATGGATATGATAGACTGGATTTTTATGTTGGTGACATAGCAACATATAAGGATGTTGACAGTGTAGATATGGTAGTGACACTTCATGCATGTGATACAGCAACAGATTATGCGCTTGCAAAGGCTGTAGCATGGGGAGCGAAGGTTATACTGTCTGTACCATGCTGTCAGCATGAGGCTAACAGGACTATAAGCAGTACGCTTCTGTCGCCAGTTATGGATTATGGTATACTTAAAGAAAGAATGTCTGCAATAATAACCGATGCAGCACGTGCCAATATGTTAAAGGCGAGAGGTTATGATACTCAGATTTTGGAATTTATTGATATGGAACACACTCCTAAGAATCTGCTTATAAGAGCTGTAAAAACAGGAAAAACAGATGAAAAAGCAGAAAAACAGGCAGAGGATATGCAGAAGGCGCTAGGTATAGAGCTGACTATTTCAAAGCTGTTATAAAGAGTTATGAGTGAAATGTTAAATCTGTAAAATAACAGGAATGGAGAGAATAATGAGAAGAACTGATAAAAGGTCCAGCTCCAAATATATTTTTTTAGGCGTATTGTTTATTGCGACTATGGTTGTTACATTTTTATCTATGGGACTTGAGACGGTTACACCATCGGCAACGACTATGACGGAGGCTACATTACCAGTCATATCAATGCTGACAGATGAAGGAACGGAATTTAATCCACTTCATGGATATACAGCAGCTATTAACCAGGCACTTACTAATGACAGCCTTACACCGATAGCACAGAACAGAAAGCTTGATATAGTAATATATAGCTATGGGGCAGATGTGCAGGAGGTTTCATACAAAGTAAGAAGCCTGTCGGATAATTCGCTTATTGAGAATACTAAGGTAAATACACTTAACAGAGATGACAATAAAATAACAGCAACTCTTGGAATAAAGAATCTTATAGATGATAATGTACAGTATGCACTTGAGATAATGATAAAAACATCAGCACATGATGAAATATATTATTATACAAGAATAGTTACAGGAGAGAATTATGAGCTGGATAAGAAGTTTGAGTTTGTAAAATATTTTAATGCATGCACATTAAATCCAGGCAGACTGAATGAAATCCAGAAGTATCTTGAAACATTATCAAGTGGCAACAACAGTAACTATGGTAAGGTAAATATTAACAGTTCGTTATCACAGGTTGGCTGGGGAGAAATAACACCATATATAGAAAGCCAGCTTGTACCTAAAGTCAAGGAAATAAGCAAGGATGTTGCTATTATAACTTTAAACTATAGGGCAGGTGCGGTTAACGAATATGATTCTTATGATTCATATAATGTTTATGAGTACTATAGAATAAGGCAGACTAATTCAGGATTTTATCTGCTTAACTATGAAAGGGAAGCAAACCAGATATTTGATGGAAAGAACGATCTTACATCGGCTGGAAAGATTAATCTTGGAATACAATCATCATCAACAGCAGAGTATGCTTCAGATGAAAAGGCAAGATATGCATATTATGTAAATGAGGGTTCATTATGGTGCTTCAATACAGATGATAATATATATACGAGAGTTTTCTCTTTTAATACAGACGAAACAGATGGTATACGTGAGAATTATAATGAACATGGCATAAAAATACTAAATGTACAGGATAGTGGTGACTGCAGCTTTTTGGTATATGGATATATGAACAGAGGTGAACATGAAGGTGAATCAGGTGTTTCGCTCTGCAGATATTCATATATAGATAATAAGGTTGAAGAAAGATTATATATTCCAGTTGATATACCATATGATATATTATCGCAGAATATAGGAAACATAGCTTATCTTGCAGACGAGAATACATTTTATATACTTATGGATGACTCACTGTATTGTATCGATCTTATAAGCAAAGAGGTTATGACAGTTGTATCAGATCTCGTAGATGGAACATATGCGGTATCTGAGGATGGAAGCTCTATAGCATACAGCATTAACGGTAAGCTATATGGAACTGAAAGTATAAGAGTATTCAACATGTCAGATGATAGTGAACACATAATACAGGCTGATGATGGCGACTATATAAAATGTCTGGGATATATCAATAATGATTTTATATATGGTGTGGCACATAAGGATGACATTATAATAAAAGATGACGGAAACAGAACATTTGCAATGTATAAAGTATGTATCATGAATTCTTCATATGAGATTATAAAAGAGTATGAGGAAAACGGTATATATGTAAGTGATGCAAGTGTTTCAGATATGCGTATTAATCTTACAAGAATAGTGAAGTCTGGTTCAGGTTATGAAGGAACAAGCATAGATCAGCTTATCAATAAAGATGAGAATGTAAAAACAGACGGACTGGCGTTAGATTCTGTAGTGAGTGATAACAGAAAGCAGGAGCTGGCAATAAAGCTTACAAAAGCTTTGTCATCAACAACTGTACAGTTCAGGACTTCTTCTGATGTTGTATACAGAGAGGATGCAGTTCTTGAACTGGCAAAAGAATTCAAGGGTGATGGAAGGTATTATGTATATGGATATGGTAAGTTCCAGAACAGTACGACGGATATATCCAAAGCTATAGCACTTGCGTATGATACCTATGGCTCAGTAGCGGATTATAACGCTAATACAATATGGAAAAGATATAAAAATACTACAGGAGAACTTAAGGGATTATCATTATCAGGACGGTCATCTGGCGCACTGGCCAGCGCATTGCAGGCAGTTGCTGCATATGCCGGAGGACAGTCAGATATATCGGAAGCTCTTAAGACAAAGACAGCAGATGAAGTGCTTAGCAGTATACCAGGAGTAAGCGGAATAAGTATTAAGGGAGTATCTATAGACAAAATGCTTAATTTCATTGATAATGGATGCCCGGTTATAGGAAAAAGTGGGAATGATTCATATGTTATAATAACGGCATATGATTCTAAGAATGTGACTTATACGGATGCAGCATCAGGTATGAGTCAGACAGTTTCCTTAACAGATGCAAATAAGTTATTTACACAATGGGAAAATGTATTTGTAACATATTACAAGAATTAAAGAGGATATGTATATGGCGAATTCATCAGAAAGCAGAACTTCACAGAAAAGAAACGCACAAGTTAAAAAACCTGTACGAATTAATTCAAAAAAACGCAGGAGACGCAGAATAATAAAAAGAATAGTAATAGCAATTATAGTTGTGTTACTGGCTGGTGCAGGTATATATGCAGGACCAAAGCTTGTAAAGATAGCTAAGCTTGCAGCAGATGCAAAGCAGATGGCAGATGAGAGTAGTGTTGATACTTTTAAGAATGGAAAGACAACAGTTATATATGATAAGAATGGTGACCAGCTTTGTACCATGAAAGCATCAAAGGATATGTATTATATAGATTATGATAACATACCAGCTACGCTTGCAGATTCGTTTGTTGTTATGGAGGACAGGGATTTTTATAATCATTCAGGTATTGATATTAAAGCGATTATACGAGCGCTGATAGCAAACCGTAAAAGTGATACTATAGTCCAGGGAGCCAGCACAATAACACAGCAGGTTGCCAAGAATGTTTTTCTGACACAGGAAGTAACGTGGGATAGAAAGATTAAGGAGATATTCCTTGCATGGGGACTTGAAAAGAAATACTCAAAGGAGCAGATACTTGAGTTCTATCTTAACAACATATATTTCAGTAACGGATATTATGGTGTAGAAGCAGCAGCTAAAGGATATTTTGGAAAATCAGCTGCGGAACTTTCGGTATCGGAACAGGCATTTATAGCAGCAATACCAAACAATCCGACTAAGTACAATCCGCTGACAAACTATGATGCTACGCTTACAAGAAGGAATCTTATACTTAAAGAGTTATATAATGCAGATTATATAGATTCGATGACATATAACACAGCGCTTGATGAAGAGATAACTGTATCTGGCTCAGGAGAAAAGGTATCAACGAAGAACAATTCTGTAGAAACATATGCAAGACATTGTGCTACAGAAGAAATGATGAAGTACTGTGGATTCGTTATGAGAAACAACTTTAATTCAGAAGATGAATATAATGAATATGAAGAACTTTACCAGAAATATTATTCAACATGCCAGCAGATGCTTCTTGGCGGTGGATATACTGTGTATACAAGTATAGATCCAGAGGCACAGGAGGCACTTCAGGATTCGATAGATAAAAACCTTGCTTCATATAAAACATTATCGGATGATGGTGTATATGAATTTCAGGGAGCCGCAACATGTATAGATAACAGTACTGGTAATGTTGTTGCAATAGTTGGCTCACGAAGCCAGGAGCTTGATGGATATACACTTAACAGGGCATATCAGAGCTACAGACAGCCAGGAAGCTCAATAAAACCAATAGTTGTTTATACACCATATTTACAGCAGGGAAATACACCAGATACTATAGTTACTGATGAAAAGATAGATGGTGGACCTAATAATGCTGACGGCTCATATGCAGGGCAGATGACACTAAGAACTGCTGTCATGAAGTCGAAGAACACAGTAGCATGGAAAATATACAGAGACGACATTACGCCTAAGATGGGTATAGGTTTCCTGCTTAATATGGGATTCCATAAGGTATGGATGGATAAGAACACCAACGCAGTTGCACTTGGAGGCTTCACATATGGTGTTTCGACAGAAGAAATGGCAGGTGCATATGCCACTATAGCAAATGATGGAATGTTCCGGCAGCCTACGTGTGTTACAAAGATAACTAACACATCTGGAAGGACGATAGTAGATACATCCGGAAGAGAAGTGAGGGTATATGATACTAATTCATGCCGCCTGATGACAGATATGTTAAGATCCGTAGTTACTGGAGGTACAGGTGTTGGTGCAGAACCATCAGATGCTATTGTAGCTGGTAAAACAGGAACGACTAATAGTAACAAGGATGCATACTTCTGTGGATATAGCCAGTATTATACTATGGCTGTATGGACAGGTTACGATTATCCTAAGACACAGAGTTCTGTAAAGACACTTAGCATATTCAGGGATTTTATGGAAGTGATCCATAAAGGAAAGGAGAAGGTTGAGTTTAAGACTGCCTCTAACGTGATAACAAAGCAGACAGAAACACAACCGGAAACAACAACGGCAGCAGAGCAGGAAACATCTACCCAGCAGGAGACAACAAGCAGAGTTCAGGCAACAACGAAAGAACAGATACAAAAGACAACAGCAGATAATACATCCACCTCTACAAAGGCAACAGAAAAAACAACGGAAAATAAGACAAAGCATACAGGAGAGTGGGATGCACCGACGCAGACGGATAAAGTTATAGAGTAAAGCTGCATGCTGTATTGAAGATTTTTATATTAAGTTACTTATGTAAGATATTAAAATGTAATATGCTAAAAAGTAATATGTAAAAAAGTAATATGTAAAAAAGCTGCTGTGACATTGATATAGTTAATGCCACAGCAGCTTTTTTATATATATCAGTGAGCGGCAAAATTTACTTTTGACACTCACACCATCTTATGATAAATAATATAACGTGAAATTACTTATTCTTTTTACCGAAATTCTTGAAAAATCCTTTTTTCTTCTTTTCTTCAACAACTATTTTTCCACCACGCACTGACTTGATACCAGTGATGTATATACCGCTGACCTCTGCTTTAACTTCAGCCTTAATAGGAATCTGGTCATATACCTTAGGATCAGCCATAAGAGTCATAACCTTAGGACCAATCTTTGCCTTTACAACAGGTACCTTGCTTCTTTGAAGGTACTTAGGTGTCTGGTCAAGTACAATCTTAGGAAGACCAGCTTCTTTTAATTTCATTTTTTTCTTATCGATGATCAGCATCGACATAACCTGCTTGGCAGCATCAATCTGTGCCTGATTAGCATCCTGCTTCTTACGAAGCTTGTTACCTACAATAATAAGAGCTACTAAAGCAACAACAAGTATTGCAATAATAACCAATAAAACTATCGCCCATACTGGCATAATTATTTCCTCCTGCATATATATTTCAGTAATTCATTAATAACTTTAGTATTATATCACGTAAAAAGAGCGATGAAAAGATATTAAACATTAATATTTTATACAAGTTTCTGATTATTGTTATACTTGGTAAGTATAAGTCCGTGTACATATTCTGGCACATTCTTCTTATCTTCAGCGGACATCAGAGACATATCAAGAGGTTCGCAGAATTCTATAATAGTGTGAGCTTTTTTAAGAAATGGTGTATGATCTTCAAATATAGCAGAAGTGTTGTTCTGCACAACAGGTACTATAAGACAGCCGGATTTTTCAGCAAGCTTAAAGCTTCCAGCATGAAATTCCATTACGCCTTCACCTTTGTTACGTGTCCCCTCAGGGAATATTACAAGAGAGGTACCATTTTTAATATATTCGATACCAGTAAGGATTGACTTAAGTGCAGCTCTTGTATTGTTTCTGTCAAGCATAATACATTTTATATTAGCCATCCATCTGCGTAGTATAGGTACCTTTGACATTTCATTTTTTGCAACGTAGGCAGCCCTGCCTTTAATAAATGTATAAGATATGATTACATCAAAAAATCCACGATGGTTTCCTACAAACAAAACAGGCTTATCAGCTGGTATATTTTCAAGTCCGATAGCGGTGATGTTTGTTCCGCATATAAGAAGAATAAGTCTGAACATAAATCTTGCTATTGCATCTGAGGCTTTTTCTTTAGCAAGTGGATTCTTTTTGCCGGCAAGCCACAGTATAGGAAGTGCAAGCAGGCTGAACAAAGCAAATATTAACAAAACAATTATCAGTATGATTAGTCTGATCATATATAACTCCTTTTAATAAAATTATCTTTTGATGTTATGATAAAATATCCATAACAAGTATAATACCAATACTTAGCTGTTCTACTTCTGCACATACGAGGATGCGTAAGAAGAGTAAAGCTTTGTACCATCATTTTTCATAAATATAGCTTCTATGCCATCAAGGCTTTCAATCAGCTCCATTCCTTTATCAGCACCGAGAACAAAACAGGTTGTACTAAGGCAGTCACCGGTTGTTGATTCATGTGATATGATGGTAACATCACAAAGCTCTGATTCATATGGGTATCCGGTTTTTGGGTTTAAAATATGGTGGTAAAAAGTTCCGTCACCAGAATAAAAATACCTTTCATATGTTCCGGATGATACAACAGATGAATCGTTGATGTTTAACAGCTCCATATATTCCCCTGTATCAGAGAAAGGCTTTTTAACAGCGATTGTAAAATCGGTATTTTTCTTTTTTTCTCCAATGCATAAAACATTGCCACCAAGATTAATTATAGCGCTTTTTACACCATTATCAACTAAAAAAGTCTTGATTTTGTCGGCTATATATCCCTTTGCTACGGCACCAAGGTCTATACAGAAGCCATCGGGCATATCTATATAGTGTGTTCCTGCTGTGTCAGTGTTAAGAGTGACCTTCGTATAATCTACATATTCCAGTGCATTGCTTATAAGTGAAGCATCAGGAACAGAAGGTGAGTCGGAGGTGAAATCCCATAGACGTGATACACTTCCTATGGTTATATCAAATGCACCATCTGACAGCCGGCTGTATTCAAGACCGGTTTCAATAAGTTCATATAGTTCATCGCTTATTATTGATGTTTCTTTATTGTTGACCTTATACAGTTCGCTCGCTGCAAGAGTCCGTGAAAAAATATGTTCATAATGATCGCATAACGATATAGCTTCCAAGATAATGCTTTTATTGACATTGGTATAAGAAGATATCTGCACATAAGTGTTTAGCTTATAATCAGTTATGCTTATTGGAGTTGTCAGGGTTAATTCAGTCCCGCATCCTGTAAGAGGAAGTATACAGGATGTTATAAGCACAGTAGACAGAATCAGGCAGGATAACTTCTTTTTTTGTTTATACAAAATATTCTTCATGTTTTCTTTTATTCCAATTCCTATATTATTATATTTACCTAAAAGAGTATACCAAATATTGAAAAAAATGTGAATTCACTTTTAATTTGTACTGGATTATGTTATAACAGATAATGTTGTGAAACAAGCTGGCTGGAAATAACATGCCAAGAATAATGAAATGAGGATTATTTATGAAAAAGAAATTAGTTAGCCTTATGCTTGCTGCTACAATGGTAGTATCGCTTGCAGCATGTGGCTCTAAAAAGACAGAAGCTCCAGCTTCTACAGTACATAAGGATATAACTGCTGCACAGTATGATTCAATAATATCTGCGGATGCAGCAATATATAAAAAGAACTTTACAATGCCAGAGTTTAAGGGAATGGAAGTGACAGTAGATAAGTCAGTGCTTAATGTATCAGATTCGGATGTTGATGATTATATTAACCAGAATATCATCGCTTCACAGGCAAAAACAGAAAATGTTACAAGTGGCGTTACAGCTAACGGTGATAGCATCATACTTGATTACTCAGGTAAGCTTGATGGTGAAGCATTCTCAGGTGGAACAGCAACAGATGCTTCATATACTATAGGTTCAGGAAATTTCATCAGTGATCTTGATAAGGGTCTTGTTGGACTTACAGTTGGACAGGAGTATGATATTCCATGCACATTCCCAGATAACTATACATCTGAGCTTGCTGGAAAGAGTGTAATATTCACTGTTAAAGTAACAGCTATAGTTAAGACTACATATCCAGAGATAACAGATGAATGGGTAATGGAAAACAAGGATACTCTTAATCTTTCAGGAACAACAGTTCCAGAGTTCAGGCAGGAAGTAAGAAAGATAGTAGAGGCTAATGCCAATGACAAATATATGCAGGCAACATTCAATACTGCATATGAAAAGATTAAAGAACAGATTGGTGATAGTGTGACATATCCAGATGATGAAGTACAGTCACTTGTTGAAGTGTTTAATACTAACATTGAAAACGAATTTAACAATTATGGTTCATACTATGGTGCGTCAGATCTTGATTCATATAAAACAAAGGTGTATGGTTTTGATTCAATAGATGCATACAACGAATATGTTGATAACCAGGCAAAGTCATACCTTTTAGAGAAGATGGTGATCACAGTAATTGCTGCAGATAACGATATCCACGTAAATGAAGATGAAATAGTATCATATGGTAACGATCTTGCAACATATTATGGATATGATGATTTTGCTGCTATTACAGATGCAGTTGGTAACGAGGTTGTATCTGAGATTGGATACCAGATTCTTTCACAGAAGGTTATAGAGTTTGTATGCAGTCAGATATCAGAAGTTGAGAAGTAGAATACAGCATATATTATTCTGCATAAATATATTGGGACGGTGTATAATACATTGTCCCAATATTATTTTTTTTAGATAAAGAAAAATTTATATGGTTTATATGAATGGGAGAATGGGAGATTATAATGAAAGAATTCGTACCAAAGATATTTGATGTGATGAAAACATATTCAAAGGGTCAGCTTGTAAAGGATGTTGTGGCTGGTATTATCGTTGCTATAATAGCTCTTCCTTTATCAATAGCGCTTGCCCTTGCATCAGGAGTAAGCCCGGAGCAGGGCATATATACTGCGATATTTGCAGGTTTTGTAATATCATTTCTTGGCGGAAGCAGGGTGCAGATAGCAGGTCCTACAGCTGCATTTGCAACAATAGTGGCAGGTATAGTAGCCAGAAATGGTATGGACGGATTAATAACAGCCACAATTATGGCTGGTATTATACTTGTAGTTATGGGATTTTTAAAGTTTGGTAATCTTATCAGATTTATTCCATATACGATAACAACAGGATTTACTTTTGGTATTGCTGTGACGATAGTTATAGGACAGATTAAGGATTTCCTTGGGCTTACTTATCCAGCAGGAACTGCGGCAGTTGAGACTATGGATAAGCTGAAGGCTGTTATAGCTAATATAGGAACATTTAATATTAAGGCATTTGTAGTTGGTGTTGTTGCACTTGCAATTCTTATCATATGGCCAAGGTTTAAGGCACTTGATAAAATACCACCATCACTTATTGCAGTTATAGTATCAGTTCTCATGGTTAAATTCATCGGACCATTAAAAGATGTCAATACAATCGGAAGCCTGTATACAATAAAGAAGGGGCTTCCTGGAGTGTCAGTACCATCAGTTAATATGGATATGATAATAACACTTCTTCCAGATGCGCTCACAATAGCGGTTCTTGCAGGAATAGAGAGTCTGCTTTCGTGTGTAGTATCAGATGGAATGATAGGTTCAAGACATAAGCCTAATATGGAGCTTGTTGCACAGGGCGCAGGTAATATTGTGTCAGCACTTTTTGGTGGTATTCCGGCAACAGGTGCTATCGCAAGAACAGCAGCCAATGTAAAGAACGGCGGACGTACACCAGTAGCAGGTATGGTTCACTCAGTTACTCTCCTTATTGTGCTTGTAGTGCTTATGCCATATGCAGCATGGATTCCGATGCCAGCGATAGCAGCTATTCTTTTCATAGTTGCGTATAATATGAGTGGCTGGAGAGAAATGGTTAATCTTGTAAAGCACTCACCAAAGTCAGATATTCTTGTACTTCTTACAACTATGATACTTACTGTTGTATTTGACTTAGTCGTTGCAATAGAGGTAGGTATTGTTATGGCAGCACTTCTCTTTCTTAAGAGAATGGCAGATGTAACAGAGGTGAGAAGCTGGAAATATATCGGGGAAGATATTGATGAGAATAATGACCCTGAAAGTATCAATCTAAAGAAGGTTCCAGATAAGACTTTAGTATATGAAGTAATCGGACCAATGTTTTTTGCAGCGGCGGATAAGTTTATGGACATACATATGGAGTCTGATATAAAAGTAGTCATAATCAGAATGCGTGGTGTTCCAGCTATGGATATATCAGCATTGCGTTCGCTTAAGAATATACATAATGTATGTAAGAAGCGTGGCATAACACTTGTATTATCCCACGTTCAGGAACAGCCTAAGTCTATGATGGAGAAGGCTGGATTTGCGGCAGAAGTTGGTGAAGAGAATTTCTGTGCCAATATTGATGCAGCACTGGCACATGCACAGGATATCGTTGGATAAAGGTATGTGACAGCAGATATATAGATATGAATTAAACCTCCAGGTCTTTAAAATAAAGGCTCTGGAGGTTTTTTGACTTTTTATAAAATGATGTCTTTAAGCAGAGCGGCAGCATTGCCACCCTCGATAGCAGTAAGCTCATCAGCTGTCAGACCACTGGTTCTAAGCAGCTTAAGTGACTCAGACTGGTCAGACCATGGACTGTCTGTTCCAAATAGGATATGGTCAGCGCCGTGGGCACGGACCATCTGAACGAACTTCTCTTTGGACAGGAAGTTGTTGTCAGGAGTGCTTTTAAGGACAAAAGCTGTGTCAAGCCACACATGAGGAGTTCCGATTAACCGGCTGCATACTTCATCATACATGGACCAGCCGCCCATATGGGCTAATACAAGCTTGTGTGGAGGAACTTCTTTTATCATATTAGACAGACGCTCAACACTTGCTTCATCACAGTTTGGAAAGCTTATATCCATACCGCAGTGGATAGTTACGATGAGGTCGTTGTCGTTTGCACATTCTATAATTCTAAGATATCTGGGATCATCTATATTAGTACGTTGAAATACAGGATGAAGCTTGATTCCTGGGATGCCGGCTTTTGCAAGATTATTTATTATAGTCTTATAGTCAGCGGTATCTGGATGAATTGTACCAAATGATATTAATCCGGTTTCTTTGGCGGATTGGTTGGTTTTTATGGCTATTTTATTGATAGTTGTATGTTGTTCTGGCTTTGTTGCTATGGGTAGTAATACAGAGTAATCAATTCCCGCCTTTTTCATAGAAGCTTTGATAGAGTCTATACGTCCATCCAGATAGTTAGGTATACCTCCGCTTTGTGCAAGACGTCCTACTGCACGGTCAGCAAGTTCGTCTGGAAAGCTGTGAGTATGAAAATCTATAACCATATAAGTCTGGCCTCCTGTTAATATTAATATTAAATGAAATATGAAGCAATATAAGCTGCTTTTAGTTCAGGTCTTTACTAAGCATTGACATGAATCAAAACTTTTAAACGTCAGTTATTGTTAAAAAGCATTTTAAAGCTGATATTTTAATCTGATGATAGCATAAAATGTAAAATCAAGTCAAAAAGTAAAAATAATAAAAATCTGTAAATAATAAAAATAATCAAAATGTATAAATCATTACATTTTCCACATACTACACATACAGCATAATTATGGTAAAAAATGTGCATATAGTCAGGAAAAGGAGGCTTATGTTATATGAAGGCAACAGGTATTGTCCGACGGATTGATGATCTTGGCAGAATAGTCATACCAAAGGAAATCAGAAGAACATTACGGATACGGGAAACTGATCCTATGGAAATATATACGGATATAGATGGACAGATAGTGCTTAAGAAGTATTCGCCGATGGGAGATATAACTGCTATGGCAGAGGAATACGTAAAAACACTGGCTGAAAATACGGGTATGACAGCAGCTATAACTGACAGAGATCATGTTATTGCAGCGGCAGGAAACGAAAAAAAATATATTCTTGGAAAACAGATATCAAGAGAACTGAATGCTGTTATGGATGAAAGAAAAAGTGTTATGGCAGGCTGTACAGATACATCATATGTGTCTGTTGTATCGGGTTATGAGTGCAAAGAAGAGGTGATAAGTCCTATAATATGTGCTGGCGATGTATTAGGCTCTGTTATTATGTTTACTAAAGATAACGGATATAAGTTTACAGAGTGGGAAAAATGTATAGTAAAAGTTGCAGCTGATTTTCTTGGGAAACATATGGAAAGCTGATTGTACTTGCCATGAGTATTGCATATAGGCTATACTATGCATACGCATAGGTTCAAGGCTTTGGTATATACGGAAATGCTTATGAATCTGTGACATGGCATGATATATGGGAGGTGCTATGCCATAAACAGTGGCACTTCCTTTTTTCAATGCACAATAAAGCATGAATAAAACAAAAGAAATATAAAGATTAAGAGGCATAAGGAAAAGGAGACAGGCTATGAGATTAGATAAATACCTTAAGGTATCAAGACTTATAAAAAGACGTACAGTAGCTAATGATGCATGCGATGCAGGAAGAGTTATGATTAATGATAAGGTTGCCAAGGCATCAGCTGATGTAAAAGCAGGAGATATTATAGAGATATCCTTTGGCAATAAGAATGTTAAGGTGAAAGTAACAGATGTGAAGGATACTGTAAAAAAAGAAGAAGCTAAAGAAATGTTTGAATATATTTAAGAATCAAAGTCATATTTTCATATATTCCCCAATATATTAGACAAGTAGATATAAAATAGGCTTGTTCATGATTGAAGGGAGTTGTGGATGATGGAGGAAACAAGACGTGTAAGACATCCTCATACAGTTCATATGGAGGATAGAAAAAAAGTTGAATTCACAGGGATTACAGATGTTATATCATTTGAACCGGTTAAGGTCATGTTAGAATCAGATTATGGAGTTATTGTTATAAAAGGAGATGCACTTCACGTAAATAAGCTGTCAGTGGAAAAGGGAGAACTGGATGTAGATGGAAGAATAGACTCAATAGTTTATTCGCAGAATAGTACAGCGGGTAAAAAGGGTGAGCCCCTTATAAACAGGCTGTTTAGGTAGTATAAGCTATGACAGCAGAGATTGTATGGGAGGGCAGTACGCTTTGCAGGACACTCTGGTGGGGAATGGTATTTGCAGCGGAGTATGATACAATAAGGATATTTAGAAGAATAGTAAAACATAATATGCTTGTTATCATGGTCCTTGAGGATATGGCATACTGGATATATGTATCAATAAAAACATTTTCTATATGTTTTTATGTTAATGATGGGGTTATAAGGGCTTTTATTATAGCGGGTTTTATTATGGGTGCAGGGCTTTATGTTAAGGCATTAAGCAGATATTACATAAAATATGGTGTTAAGCTTATATCCTTTTTTATAAAAATAGTCAGTATAATCATAATAAAACCATTGAAATTCATTTTATCTATGGTTAGAATGATATCAGGAAAGCTGTTGTTTCCTGTAAAGTTATGTTGCCGGTATATTAAGAGCAAAATACCTTTTAAATCTGACATCATTAAACATACTAAAAAGAAAATCATAAACGATAATTATGATAATGACATTAGTAATAAGCAGTCTTAGATAAATATAAAGATGTATACAGAATTGGAGCGGTATATATGAAATTTGAAACAAGAAGAGAACGGGAACTCCGTAGAAAGAGACAAAAGCGTTCAGCTATATTAGGTATGGTGTTTGCTATACTTGTTGTTATCGGACTTGGCATACTGTTATGGAATGGAAAGAAGAATATTGAAGCTAAGAATGTTGAATATGAAAAAGAAATATCACAGCTTCAGGCACAGGTAGATAGTGAACAGAAACGTACAGATGAACTTAATGAATACAAAAAATATATACAGACTAAAAAGTTTGTCGAGGAAGTTGCTAAAGATAAGTTTGGTCTTGTGTATCCTGATGAGATAATATTCAGAGGAAAGAAGTAGATGAATATAAGCACATAGTATATAGCAGAAAGCACTGTTATGTACATGTGCTTTTATTGTTGTTACATCGGCTGGGAGTAAAATATTTTTTGATACTTATATCTTGACGGGCATTTAACACAATATGACATTTTTTTTTATATGTATGTGTATATAATGATGTCTGTTAAATGGAAAAGTATATGAAGTATCGTAAGGGGAGATTAGTGTGAAAAATAAGATTTTTCACACGCAAGATTTGAGCTTCGCACAAACTTGAGATGCGCTGAAAAGCAGCGCAAGAATGGAGATTATTATGAGTAGATGTGATGAGTTGTGTATGACATATACAGTTAACAGGCTTTCAGAAACAGCAAAAACATTCAGAAGATTAGGGGAAACGTATGAATGTGCTTCAGGTGATGAGGCAAAAAGTCCAAGCTTTAAGAGGCAGCTGTTTTTAGTTGCAGATATTCTTGATGATTGTACTCTTATGCAGCTGGAAGCAGACAAGCCTGCTAAAGGCCTGCTAAGGGATATGTCATCAAGAGCACTTATATCAGGTATTGTTATCAGAGAAGTAAATATACTGAAAAGCAAAAATGGAAAAAATGAGGTTGTTGTACAGGCAAGGACACTTGGGAAGGGCTGCACATCAGAAAGAAAGATAAGAAAAATCATATCAGATGTATTTGGTGGCGGGTATTATTCAGACCATAACAACAGGCTTGTTGTGAATGAAGAATGTCAGCAATATGTATATCATCAGGAGAACAGATTCAGATTCCTTTCAGGTGTGGCAAGGGAATGTAAGGATAAAAGTGGATTTAATGGGGATAATTTCATGGTTTCCAATCTTTCCTGTGGAAAAGTTGTTGCAGCTATAGCTGATGGATGTGGAAGTGGTAAAAGAGCATTCATAGAGAGCCGTATGGTTATAGAACTTATGGAAAACTGCATAGATGCCGGATTTGAGGAAAAAACAGCAATAGATTTTATCAATTCAGCATATATCAATGGTGGAGGCATGGGGAATCCTGTAACTATGGATATGAGTGTTGTTGACTGCCAGTCAGGTATAATGCACTGCATAAAAATGGGAGCGGTATCAACATTTATAAAAAGAGAAGGCTGGGTTGAAATAATAAAGTCATCAACGCTTCCTATGGGAGTTTTAGAGCAGGTTGACTATGATTGCACGGACAAGAAGCTATATGACGGAGATTATGTTATAATGATAAGCGATGGCGTACTAGATAATCTTCCATGTGTGAACAAGGAAGAAAAGCTTGTCGAGATAATCAACAGTGTGAGGATGAAGAAGCCAAAGGCAATAGCTGATGAAATATTAAAAAAGTCAATGGGGTATAATCATGAAAAGGTTTTTGATGATTGTACGGTTCTTGTCTTCGGGCTGTTTGATACATATACAAAATGATAATGATGTAAGAAACAAAATACTTTTGCCACTTACATATGATAGCAGGATAAGTAAATAAAGGTATATAAAGAGGAAAGATATGGATAAACATACAGTAAAAACAGAGCGGGCAGTATATAGTTATATAAGAAGCAATCATATGTTTGATGATTGTAAGCATATCATAACCGGAGTTTCAGGCGGAGCAGATTCAGTCTGCCTTTTACTCATGCTATGTGATTATGTTAAAAAATATCAGCCGGATGTATGTATACATGCTGTTCATGTTAATCATATGATAAGACAGGAAGCATTATCAGATGAGGAATTCACAAAGAAATTATGTGAAAAACACGGGGTTGACTGTTACGTGGAACATATAGATTGTGTGGGGATTGCAAGAAAAAATAATCTTACAGTAGAAGAGGCAGGAAGGCTTGAAAGATATAGGATATTTAATGAGATAGCCAAAAAATATGCATATGATGGTAAATCTATGATATCAGTTGCACATCATATGAATGACCAGGCTGAAACTGTTATTATGAATATGGCGCGGGGTACTTCATTAAAGGGTGTACGTGGAATAGTACCGGTGCGTGATAACATTTGCAGACCTTTGTTGTGTATAACAAGAAGCCAGATAGAAGGTTACTTAACAGCAAGAGGACAGTCATATGTCACAGACATTACTAATTATGATAATGATTATACAAGAAATGCTATAAGAAATGTAATACTTCCATATATGTGTGAGCATATTAATAAAAGAGCGGTAAATAATATATCGTCTATGGCAGAAGATATAAGGGAAGCAGATGAATATATAGACAGGCAGACAGACAGGCTGTATGAGGAATGTGTGTATGAGAGTATACAGGATCACAAAGAGACAGGTGGAAACAATAATGAAACTGACATTATAAGGATAGCACTGGATAAGCTTAATAAGGCTGATATGCTGCTTGTTAAGAGGGTTATTTATAAATGTCTTGTCAGGCTGGCTGGAAGGGCAAAGGATATATATTCTGTTAATGTTGCTGATATAGCTGCACTTTCAGGAATGCAGACAGGAAAAAAGATACATTCAGTATATGGCATACAGGCAGAAAGAGAATATGATTATATAGTTCTTAAAAAGAATATAACAGATTTAAAAGATACGTATAAGGCAGCAGTAGATATAAGCAGTCTTGACGTGAATGGCGAAGAGTTAAAGATTAGTGTTGACAAGGATATATATATTGCAGGATATGGGGAAAAATATGTATCTGATATTACATTTTCGCTTGTTGATAAAAAAATATCTTTTAAGAATGATGAAAATACAGAAACTAGTGGTAAAATTCTCATAAATAAATCAAATAATGTCTATGCTAAATATTATGATTATGATAAAATTAATAAATTACTGGATATAAGATTCAGAAAACCACAGGATGATATTGTGGTATCTAAGGATGGAAGTACTAAAAAACTAAAAAAAGAACTTGTAGATAGAAAGATACCATCAGCATACAGGGATAATGTACTTCTTGTATGCGATAAGAATCATGTGTTATGGGCGTGCGGCGTAAGAAGGTGTGAGAGCTGCCTTGTGGATGATGAAACCAGCTGCGTGCTTCAGATATTGATTAATATGAAAGAGAGGAACTAAATATGGCAGATATGCATAAGATAAGTGTCATGATATCAGAGGAAGAGTTACAGGCAAAAATATCAGAGCTTGGTGAGAAAATCAGCGCAGATTATGAAGGGAAGGAAGTAAAGCTTATATGTATACTTAAGGGAAGCGTATTCTTTTGCTGTGAGTTAGCTAAAAGAATCACCGTTCCTGTAAAGATAGATTTCATGCAGACTTCAAGCTATGGAAGTGGAACAAAGTCAAGTGGAAATATAGTTATAAAGAAAGAACTTGATGAATCTATAGAAGGCGAGCATGTTATTGTGGTTGAGGATATTATTGATTCTGGTAATACTCTCTACAGGCTTATGCCTATGCTTAAGGAACGTAATCCAGAAGATATATGTATATGTACACTTCTTGATAAGCCGGACAGGAGAGAAGTTGATATAGATGTAAAGTACAACGGATTCAACATCCCAGATGAATTCGTAGTTGGATATGGTCTTGATTATGATCAGAGATATAGAAATCTTCCATTTATAGGTGTTGTACATCTTGATGATGGGGAATAATGCGTTAGAGCTGATAACTGCAGCATATCATATCAGGCAGCGGGCATCTGATATTAATCAGGAAAATGCATAAGAATGGAGAGTTATAATGGATAATAAAAGAGGTTCAAGGTTTTCAGGAGTGGGAATCTATCTGTTTATAGTTGTTATTGCAGCGATGTTTATTATGTATGTATCACGCATGAATTCAGGGGCAAGTGATTACACATATAGTGAATTCGTAAATGATGTTAACAAAGGTAAAGTAGAAAGTGTCGTTATAAGACAGAACTCAGAGGTTCCTACTGGTGAGTTATCTGTTAAAGTAAGCGGTGTACAGAATGTTAAGAACGTATATGTATCAGATGTTAAACAGGTAGAGGAAATATTACTTGATAAAAATATATCTTATACACTTAAGGATGTAACAAGACAGAGTGTTTTTCTTACATCAATCCTTCCTTTTGGTCTTAGTCTTGTAGTGCTTATATTCTTTATGATGATGTTTACAAGACAGGCCGGCGGTGGCGGTGGCAACGCTAAGATGATGAATTTTGGAAAAAGCCGCGCACGTATGGTAAGCGGTGAAGATAACAAGGTTACTTTTAAGGATGTAGCAGGTCTTAACGAAGAAAAAGAAGAGCTTGAAGAAATAGTTGATTTTCTTAAGGATCCTGTAAGATATACATCACTCGGTGCAAGAATACCTAAGGGTGTTATATTAACAGGTGCGCCTGGTACAGGTAAGACACTTCTTGCAAAGGCTGTTGCCGGAGAGGCTAATGTTCCGTTCTTTAGCATATCTGGTTCCGACTTCGTTGAAATGTTTGTAGGTGTCGGTGCATCAAGAGTAAGAGATATGTTTGAAGAAGCAAAGAAGAATGCACCATGCATTATATTTATAGATGAGATAGATGCTGTTGCCAGAAGAAGAGGAACAGGCATGGGTGGTGGACATGATGAAAGAGAGCAGACACTTAACCAGATGCTTGTTGAGATGGATGGTTTCGGTGTGAATGAAGGCATCATCGTTATGGCAGCCACAAACAGAATAGATATCCTTGATCCAGCGATATTAAGACCAGGCAGATTCGACAGAAAGATAGTTGTAGGAAGACCAGATGTACAGGGAAGACTTGAGATATTACAGGTACATGCGGCAAAGAAACCACTTGGTGATGATGTTGACCTTGAGAAGCTTGCAAGAACTTCAGCAGGCTTTACAGGAGCTGACCTTGAAAATGTATTGAATGAGGCAGCTATAGGAGCAGCAAGAAAGAAGTCAAAGTATATAACAAATGCTGATGTAGAAGAGGCATTTATAAAGATAGGAATAGGTGTTGAAAAGAAGAGTAAGATTATCTCTGATAAGGAAAAGAAGATTACAGCATATCACGAATCAGGCCATGCTATATTGTTTCATCTCCTTCCAGATGTAGGTCCTGTACACACGATATCTATCATACCTACCGGCATGGGCGCAGCAGGTTACACTATGCCGCTTCCAGAGCGTGATGAGATGTTTAATACAAAGGGCAAGATGCTTCAGAATATTATAGTAAGTCTTGGTGGACGTGTGGCAGAGGAGCTTGTGTTTGATGATATAACAACAGGGGCTTCACAGGATATAAAGCAGGCAACACAGACAGCAAGAGATATGGTTACAAAGTATGGTTTCTCAGAGAAGCTTGGACTCATAAATTATGATACAGATAGTGATGAGGTATTTATCGGAAGAGATCTTGCACATACAAGACCATATGGTGAAGATGTTGCGGCACTTATCGATAAGGAAGTTAAGGATATAGTAGATGAGTGTTATGTTAAGGCTAAAAAGCTTATATCTGAGCACATGGATGTTCTTAAAAAGAGTTCAGAGCTTTTGCTTGAAAAAGAAAAGATATCAAGAGAAGAATTTGAAGGACTTTTTACTGATAATGTAACAGCATAGAGCAATAAGGGCATATAATAATATGGGTATAGAGCTATGAAAATCCACATATTGTATTGATTTATAAACACACAATGTGCAGTATGCACAAAAAAATATCGCAATTATTGTGAAGTTTGTGAACACTTATGGGGCTTTGTATGATATTATAATTAATGTAAAAACCCCCAATACATTATATATTTTTTGCTACACCCCATAATAAGTGAAATACCTTCTCCAAAAAGGACAGTCCCCCCAGACTGTCCTTTTTACTTTATAATAATAAGGCTGAAGAAAGTATTATGGTGGATGAATTAAAGAAATCTTAATAAATATATCTTATAGTTGAATAAATACCTTCAATGATATAAAATTATATGTGATTAATGTCAAGGAGCAGATTCTATGATAATAAGCGCAGCAGTTGAAAATCTTGCATCGTGGGAAAAGAAGTTGTTGTATATGTGTAATGCAAGACCTACCATCAATACAAGAGCTTTGTTTTCTGACGTTACAGAGGATTATAGAAGTCCGGCAGAGCCTATGCCGGGGGATACAGTAAAGATAAGACTGAGAACAGGACGTTATAATGTAGATAAAGCGTATATATATGTAAATAATGTAGAATACCCTATGACAAGGATCAAGGCTGATGGTCTTTTTGATTATTATGAAGCAGACATTAAAGTTGGTGAAGAAAAGCTTTACTATTATTTTAAGGTTGAGACAGGAAAGGTCGTATGCTATTACAATCAGATAGGGGCGATAAAAGAACTTAATATATATTATAACTTCCAGATCATGCCAGGATTTAAAACACCTTCATGGGCTAAGGGAGCTGTTATGTACCAGATATTTGCAGACAGGTTTTATGATGGTGATAAGTCTAATAATGTATTGGATAATGAGTACAGCTATATAGGAGAGCATGTCTGTCAGGTAAAAGACTGGGACAAGTATCCTGCATCTATGGGAGTAAGGGAATTTTATGGTGGAGATTTAAAAGGAGTACTGGATAAGCTTGATTATCTAAGCGATTTAGGTATCGAGGTTATATATTTTAATCCTTTGTTTGTTTCACCATCCAACCACAAATACGATATCCAGGATTATGATTATATAGATCCACATTTTGGAGTGATAAGAAAAGATGATGGAGAACTTCTTAGTGATGGTGACCAGAACAATACACATGCAACACGCTATATAAACAGAGTTGCAAGCAGGGAGAATCTGGAAGCTAGTAACAGCTTTTTTGCAGAAGTTGTAAGACAGATTCATGAAAGAGGCATGAAAGTTATAATAGACGGCGTATTTAATCATTGCGGTTCATTCAACAAATGGATGGACAGAGAGCATATATACAGCTCAAGCGATGATGTTTATGAGTGTGGAGCATATGAAAAATACGAGAGTCCATATCACAGTTTCTTTAAGTTTTATGGTAATCAATGGCCAGACAATGGTTCATATGACGGCTGGTGGGGGCATGATACGCTTCCTAAGCTTAACTATGAGGAATCAAAGGAACTTGAGAATTATATACTTGATATAGGTAAAAAATGGGTATCAGAGCCTTATAATGTTGATGGCTGGAGACTTGATGTTGCAGCGGATCTTGGATATAGCAAAGAGTATAATCATGAGTTCTGGAAAAAGTTCAGAAAGGCTGTTAAGGAAGCCAATCCAGAAGCTATAATCCTTGCTGAGAATTATGGAGATTCATATGACTGGCTGCAGGGAGACGAATGGGATACGATCATGAACTATGATGCATTCATGGAGCCTGTGACATGGTTTCTTACAGGAATGGAAAAGCATAGCGATGAAATGCGCCCGGATTCATTAGGCAATCCTGCTTATTTCTTTGGCGCAATGCATCATAATATGGCACGAATGGGTGGACAGAGCTTTGCCATATCCATGAATGAGCTGTCAAATCATGATCATTCAAGATTCCTTACAAGAACTAATCACGTTGTAGGAAGGGTTGCAGATTTAGGACCGGATGCAGCTAACCAGAATGTAAATAAAGCAGTATTTATGGAGGCGGTCGTTATACAGATGACCTGGCCTGGTGCACCAACAATATACTATGGAGACGAAGCAGGTGTATGTGGATTTACAGATCCTGATAATAGAAGAACATATCCATGGGGACATGAGGATAAGGAGCTTATTCAGTTCCATAAGGATGTTATAAAGATGCATAAGGAGAATGAAGTGCTTAGAACAGGTTCGTATAAGCAGCTTTGTTCAGAACACAATGTTATTGCATATGGAAGATTCAATATGAATGATGCAGTTGTTGTGGTTGTTAACAACGGCGAAGATGAAACAAGAGTAAAGGTTCCTGTATGGGAAACCGGACTTGGCATGGATGAGGATGTTGAACAGATAATGGTGACATTTGATGGTGGATATACTATAGACAGGCAGGGATACAGGCTTAAGGATGGAAAGCTTGATATAGGATTAAGAAAAACATCGGCAGTAGTGTTAAGAAAACTTCGCTGGTAGGAAATTAAGAAATGGAGTCAGATATGGCAGCAGATAATAATGATGGAAAGAAGATACAGCTTAACCGTAAAATGAGATTATGGAATAAGTATAAGAATCCAATAATCGGAGCTGTGTCGGTTATAGTTATAGTAATAGCAGCAGTAGTAGTATTAAGAGCATGCAGTGTTGGAAAACCGGATAATAAGAATAACAACAGCACAACAATATCAGCTTCTGCAGATAAAACAGAAATACAGACAACAGCAGGCAGTACACAGGAGACAACAGCTTCTGTAAATGATAATACAACACAGACAACAGCAGCTATGGCTTCTAAAGGAAGTGTTGTAAAGATAACAGATCCTGCGGATGAAGAAGAATATTCAACAAATGATTTATATGCAGACACAGTTCTTTTTGGAGATATGATTATAGAAGGTATACAGGATTATGGATATCTTGGTACAGGCAATATCGTGTCAGATAATAATCTTACAACAGATAAGGCTCATAATTATATATCAGATGTTAAAGACAGAACACCATCCAAAATATTCCTGCTTGTAGGACTTAATGACCTTAACTATGGAACAAGATCAGGAACGGATGTTGCAGAACGAATAGAGAACTTAGTAGCAGCACTTAAAGAAAACATTCCATCGGCAAAGATATATGTTGTTTCATTACTTCCTGTTACAGAAAGCTTTGAAGCAAAATCATCAGTTAAGATTAAACAGTCAGACATAAATGATGCGAATAAGAAGCTTGCAGAAGATGCAACAACAATGGGTGCTGTGTTTGTAGATATAGCAGATTCATTTAAAGATGGTTCAGGTTATCTGAATACAAAATATTCAACAGGTGGATATAATCTTAATCATAATTATTATCCATTTTTCCTGAATAAGTTAGCAGGAGCGGCTAAATAATGAAATTCTATGTAATGACACTTTTTCCACAGATGATTCTGGATGGACTAAATACGAGTATCACAGGCAGAGCGATTGAATCAGGAGCTCTGTGTGTAGAAGCAGTTGATATAAGGGATTTTTCCAAGAACAAGCATATGAAGGTTGATGATTATCCATATGGCGGTGGGGCAGGCATGGTCATGCAGGCAGGACCAGTGTGTGATGCATATGAAAGTATTGCTGCAGAATGCAAAAAAAGACCAAGAGTGGTATATATGACTCCGCAGGGGCATACATTCAACCAGAGTATGGCAGAAGAGTTTGCAAAAGAAGAAGAGCTTGTTATATTATGTGGACATTATGAGGGCATAGATGAAAGAGCATTAGAGCTTATAGTAACAGATTATGTTTCTATAGGTGATTATGTCCTGACAGGCGGAGAATTGCCAGCCATGGTTGTTATTGATTCTGTATCACGTCTTGTTCCGGGTGTGTTAAACAATGAAGAGTCAGCACAGACAGAAAGCTTTTCGGATGGACTGCTTGAGTATCCACAGTATACAAGACCGGCAGAATATAAGGGGCTTAAGGTGCCGGATGTACTCCTTTCAGGACACCATGGAAAGATAGAAGAGTGGAGACATAAGAAATCCTTAGAAAGAACGCAGCAATTCAGACCTGATATGTATGAAAAGTATATGAATAAAGAGAAATAAAAGAGAAATAAAAGAGAAATATAAGCTGATTAGGTATGAACACTTAAAACAGCTTAAGGATTATATTAATGGTGTCAGGGGCTGCCCTGACATCATATAAAAAAAATCCAGTCAGACAATGACTGCAGGATAATAACATAAAAACGAAGATAATAACGTAAAGACGTAACGTAAAGATAATAACTTGAAAAATGCAGTTGACTAGTATGGTGTAAATATGATAATATATTCAAGTATTTGATAATAGAGAGTGTTTATTACTTATGTCAGTGATATGAGGTTAATATGACCACCATAATTAACAGATGATCACAATATGCCTAGATAGCTCAGTCGGTAGAGCAGAGGACTGAAAATCCTCGTGTCACTGGTTCGATTCCGGTTCTAGGCACTTATTTATACCATAGGTATTACGTTATGTAGTATCTATGGTTTTTTTGTATCCCAATAATAAATAACAGTAAATAAAAGATGAGAGTGTAACAATGAATTGTAATGAAGATAAGAGTATAAAGATGAATTTAGATAAAACAGGAAAATCGGATAAAACAGAAACTACAAATAAGGATATTAAATATGATGATATATTATTGAATGGCAATGCAGGAACTACAAATAAAAATTCAGACATTAAACCGAATGTTAAATATAATGATATATTGTCTAAGTTAGATAAATATAAAGATGAAAATATAGTACCTATGCATATGCCGGGGGCTAAGAGAAATAAAGAATTAATTGAGTTATATATGGGTGATATGGGAAATCCATATGAGAAAGATATAACGGAGATTAATGGTTTTGATAATATGCACAATGCCGAAACTATTATTAAAGATGCGTTTGATGAGGCGGCGGAGCTTTATGGAGCTGATGAGAGCTGGTATCTGGTAAATGGAAGTACTGCAGGTAATATGTCGGCTATATGCGGAGTTACCCATAAAAATGATGTTGTTATAATGGCAAGAAACTGTCATATATCAGTGTATAATGCAGTTATCCTCAATGAACTGAATCCTGTGTATATTTATCCAGAATATGATGAGGAATATGGGTATTATAAGGGGATAACATTAAAAGAAATTAAGGTCATTGTGGATAAATACAGCTCAGACCATGACAGAAATGATATTAAAGCCGTGATACTTACATCACCAACTTATGAGGGAAATGTATCTGATATTAAATCAATAGCAGAGTATCTTCATCAATATAATATTCCATTGATTGTTGATGAGGCTCATGGTGCACATTTTAATTTTTCAGAAAGCTTTCCTCAGTCAGCAGTTAAGAGTGGGGCTGATGTAGTAATTAACAGTGTACATAAGACCCTTCCATCACTTACACAGACAGCGATTATGCATATTAATTATGGAATAGTTGATGTAGAACGCATAAGAAGGTATTGGAATATATACCAGTCGACAAGCCCATCGTATATATTAATGTCTTCCATAGCAAGAAGCTTAAGCATTGTTAAGAATGACGGTGATAAATTATTTGCTGAATATGTTGATAAGCTCACTATTTTAAGAAATGGATTGTCAGAATTAAAGCACATCAGGTTAATAAATACAGACGACATATCAAAGCTTGTATTAGGATATAAAGATGCAAAATGGTTATATGACACTCTATTTTATAAATATAAAATCCAGCTTGAAATGTCATCTATAAAATATGTAATAGCGATGACATCAATATTTGACTCGCAGGAGTATTATGATAGATTTCTTGCGGCATTAAAAGAGATAGACGAAGAATTAGATAATAGAGTTCTTGCGGCATTAAAGGAGATAGATGAAGAAATAGATGAGAGTAGGGGTAGATATGCTTGAATAAGCAGGGTAATAACAAAAGTAGACAAGGATTTAGATAATAGATTTAATAGCATACATAATGGTGAGGCAGACAATAGATTAAATTATAGTTCAATTAATAATCAGGATAATGGTAATAAGGTAAATATTGCCGATTTCAGGGATGAGCAGACTTTAACAATTGCGGAAGCATTTAACAGGCGGGATTTATCAGGTTGTGATGAAATTCAGATGAATAATGAGAAGATATATGGTAAGATAAGTGGAGAGTCAGTGTATGTATATCCACCGGGAATACCGATATTGTGTCCGGGAGAGGTTATTACACGAAAGATTATTGCAATACTTGAGGCGGCCGGTGAGGCAGGTCTGGAGGTTGTAGGTGTAAAAGAAGGAGCTTTGTTATGCCTGAGATAGCATTTTTAATGGGAAAAAGTTCAAGTGGTAAAGATAATATATTTAAGGCTTTAGTTGGTGATAAGGAGCTAAATCTTAAGACTGTTATTATGTATACAACAAGACCTATGAGAGCTGGAGAAAAAGAAGGTGTAGAGTATTATTATGTAGATAATGAGAAGGCATTGGAGCTTGAAGCGGCTGATAAAGTAATAGAAATGAGGACATATAACACGGTATATGGTGAATGGAAATATTTTACAGTTGATGATGGTCAGATTAGGCTTGGAAGCGGTGATAAGTATATTGTCATAGGTACTATTGAGGCTTACAATAAATTTTGCGCATACTTTGGAAAAGAAGCAATATTACCGATATATATAGAAGTCGATGATGGAATAAGGCTTATGAGAGCTATCAACAGGGAACAGAAGCAGGAAGTACCACAGTATGAGGAAATGTGCAGGCGTTTTCTTGCAGACAGTAAAGATTTCTCGGAGGAAAAGATTAAGGAAGCCGGAATTAATCAGAGATTTAGCAACGATGGAACAATAGAGGATTGTATAAGGGACATCAAAGAGGCAATTAAACAGCAGCTTTTATAAATGCAGTAAGAGTGAGTTGGCTTGAATTGTATTAATGATATTTATATGATACAATTATATGATGGTGGACACGAAAGAGAGTAAAGTTATGGATATAAAGATTAATGATATACAGACATCATCTTCAGTTCAGCAGGTGAAGAATACAGAGAGTACGGACAGTAGTTTTAAGTTTACTCTTATTAGTAATATAGAAGAAAAGGATCTTCAGGAAAAGCTTGGCAGTATGATGGAACAGATTACTGAGCAGGGTGAGAAGATTGCAAAGCATATGGATATTAAGGATATGCGGAAGTACAGGGAGCTTGTTAAGGGATTTCTTAACGAGGTTGTTAACCGTTCCCATAAGTTCTCAAGAGAGAACTTTCTTGATAGACGAGGCAGACACAGAGTATATGGTATTGTTAAACTTGTGGATAAGAATCTTGATGAGCTGGCAGGAGAACTTGTTAAAGAAGAGAAAAATCATCTTGAGATTGTAGGAAGAATTGATGATATCAGGGGTTTATTGCTTGATATATCAGCATAAGATTGGAGTATATAATGAGCACATTTTCAGATATTTATGGATACGATACAATTAAAGAGCATTTACAGAACGCAATTAAATTAGATAAGGTATCACACGCGTACATTATCAATGGAGGGCTTGGTGCTGGAAAGAAGATGATTGCCAAGATATTTGCAAAAGCATTACAGTGTGAGGCAGAAGGCGATAATAAGCCTTGTAATAAATGTCATTCCTGTATACAGACAGAGTCAGGCAATCAGCCTGATATAATATGGGTACGACACGAGAAGCCTGCAAGTATAGGTGTAGATGATGTAAGAGATCAGATAATATCAGATATGCTTATTAAACCATACTCAAGCCGTTATAAGATATACATTATAGATGAGGCTGAGAAGCTTACAGTGCAGGCACAGAATGCACTTCTTAAGACTATAGAAGAGCCACCAGCGTATGGTATTGTTATATTTCTTACGACTAACGCAGACATTTTCTTACAGACTATTATATCAAGATGTGTGCTTCTTGATTTAAAGCCATTAAAGGAAAGCGTAGTTATGGATTATCTTAAGGATAACTATGACGTGTCAGAATATGAACGTAAGTTTGCGGCTGATTTTGCACAGGGTAAGATTGGACGTGCTAAGACTATTATAGAAAGTACGGAATTCGCACATTTAAAGAATGATGTTATGCACGTTATCAAGAATGTGAAGGATATGACGGCGGCAGACATAATGGCAGTTGTTAAAGATGTGACTAATTACAAGCTTACAATAGACGATTATCTTGATCTTATGGCTATGTGGTTCAGGGACGTGCTTATGTTTAAGAGTACCAATGATACGAATTATCTAATATTTAGTGATGAGATTTCGCTTATCAAATCGCAGGCTGAGGTTATGTCATACGAAGGAATTCAGGATATACTTAATTCTATAGATAAAGTAAAGGTAAGACTTAAGGCCAATGTTAATTTTGACTTATGCATAGAACTTCTTATTATGGCTATGAAAGAGGATATGTAGGCAGTTAGTGAATAATTGGCTGATGTTAGGAATTAATATTTGGCAGGATTGGAGATTAAAAATAGATGACTAAAGTTGTTGGTGTTAGATTCAGGCAGGTGGGCAAAATATATTTCTTTGCACCGGGACAGTATAATGTTGAGGTTGGTCAGCACGTTATTGTTGAAACAGCAAGAGGAATTGAGTATGGCCACGTTGTTCTTGGTGAAAGAGAGGTTGAGGATTCAGCAGTTGTACAGCCGCTTAAGGCTATTATCAGAATATCGACACCTGATGATGATGAAAGGGAAGCTAAGAACAGGGAAAAGGAAAAAGAAGCGTATAAGATATGTCTTGAGAAGATTAAGAAGCATAATCTTGAAATGAAGCTTATAAAGGTTGAGTATACATTTGACAATAATAAAGTATTGTTCTACTTTACAGCGGATGGAAGAATTGATTTCAGAGAGCTTGTAAAGGATCTGGCAGCAGTATTTAAGACAAGAATTGAACTTCGTCAGATTGGTGTAAGAGATGAAACTAAGATATTAGGCGGAATTGGTTCTTGTGGAAGACCATTGTGCTGTGCAACATATATGCCAGAGTTCATACCAGTGTCAATTAAGATGGCAAAGGAACAGAATTTATCGCTTAATCCATCAAAGATATCGGGTGTGTGTGGAAGACTTATGTGCTGTCTTAAGAATGAGCAGGAAACTTACGAGGAGCTTAACAGCCACCTTCCTAATGTGGGAGATTATGTTACTACACCTGAGAAGTTAAAGGGTGAGGTATCAAGCGTTAATGTGTTAAGACAGCTTGTTAAGGTAATTGTCACACTTGATGGAGATGAGAAAGAGATAAGAGAGTATCCTGTTGCTGAGCTTAGATTTAAGCCTAAGAGAAGAAACGACAGAATGAATATAGATGATAAAGAGTTAAAAGAACTCGAAGAGCTTGAGAAAAAGGAAGGAAAAGCCCATATTAATGATGACTGATGTTAAGATTAATGCAGGTATTAATGCCAATGAGAGAATTGATGACTTATGCAGGGATAATCTCAGACTAATCCAGAATACAGATGTGTTCTGTTTTGGAATGGATGCTGTGTTGTTGTCTACATTTGCGAAGGCCGGAAAGAACCAGAAGGTGCTTGATATGGGTACTGGAAATGGTGTAATACCAATTCTTATGCAGGCGAAAAATCCAGGCAGTATGTATACAGGCTTGGAAATTCAGGATATCAGTTATGACCTTGCTGTCAGAAATGTTGAACTTAATAGTCTGTCAGACAAGGTTAATATTGTAAAAGGTGATATTAAAGAAGCTTCACATATTTTAGGTGGGGCTTCTTTTAATGTGGTTACAAGCAATCCACCATATATGAATGAAAATCACGGAATTGTTAATCCTGAGAGTGCCAAGGCAATCGCAAGACACGAGCTTCTATGCAGTCTTGAGGACGTTGTAAGGGAAACTTCAAAGTGCCTTAAGGTTAAGGGACATATGTATATGGTTCACAGACCATCAAGACTTGTAGATATATTTACTTCTATGAAGAATAACCACCTTGAGCCAAAGCGTATAAGGCTTGTGTATCCGCATATAGATAAGCCAGCTAATATGGTGCTTATAGAGGCGGTAAAGGGCGGACGTTCACAGCTTATAGTGGAAGAACCACTTATTGTATACAATAGCGATGGAAGTTACACGGAAGAACTTTTAAAAATGTATAATTAGTATGAATTTAAGAGAGGAGCAGTATGGAAGATAATATTACAGATATTGATTATGATAGTGTGCAGGCACTTGAAGAATTTAATGGCTCTCATAATAATAGCGGAGTTGGGCAGTTATATTTGTGTGCAACTCCGATTGGTAATCTTGAGGATATTACGTTCAGGGTGTTAAGGATATTAAAGGAAGTTGATATTATTGCGGCGGAGGATACGAGAAACAGCATAAAGCTGCTTAATCATTTTGAGATTAATACGCCGATGACAAGCTATCATGAATATAACAAGTATGATAAGGCAAAGGTGCTTGTTGAGAAGATGCTTAAAGGAATGTCAGTCGCTGTAATAACTGATGCTGGAACACCTGGAATATCTGACCCGGGAGAGGAGCTTGTAAGGCAGGCACTTGCGGCAGGAATTAAGGTATCATCAATTCCTGGTGCGGCAGCGTGTATAACGGCACTTACAATGTCGGGACAGTCAACAAGACGTTTTGCATTTGAAGCATTTCTTCCGGCGGACAAGAATGAGCGTAAAGACATATTAAAAGAGCTTGAAGATGAAACAAGAACAATGATTATATACGAAGCTCCACATAGGCTTTTAAAGACACTTAAAGAGCTTTCTGAGGTGTTAGGAGGAAGCAGGGCAGTTACTATATGCAAGGAACTTACCAAACG
>OGFW01000641.1_pt1 | contig 35219 bp, 39 predicted proteins | sample 1570991 | NCBI WGS metagenome assembly OGFW01 (sample SAMEA2582074, study PRJEB24529) | metagenome | biome: Human gut stool | place: China | collected 2011
TCAAACTCTTTGAAATACAATGCTTCCCTGCATTTTCTATATCGTCATGTTGATATTATTACTTTACTATCCTGCACACTCTCTGGGAGTGACTGTATCTATCAAAAAAGAAGCCAGCAGTTTATTCACGCACTACTGACTTCCTATATTATTCATTTTATTTACTTCGCTGCGTCTCAGACAAGTTTTCCATCTTTAAACACAATCTCTTTTATTTCTTAATATGCTTAAAAAGTTTCGTAACAAACAAGGCTTTCAAGCGCTTTTCTATCCTTTGAATGTCTGTCTGGTGATGCAAGCTCCACCAGATGCCCCACACACCAGCTGACAATATAACCATTGCCCTCCAGGTATCCGTCCTCTCTCTTATCTGCACCGATTACCTTTGCGATGGACTGCGCCACCGAAGGTTTCTCGGCAATTACTAATTTTATATTTTTTTCACTCAAATTTTGTTTCCTTCTTTCATTTTTTATTTGCTTTTTGATAGCATAAATGCTATCATGTATATAGAATAAATATTTCCACTTGGAGAACATATACTAATGTACAACATTGAATTTTACAAAGATTCCAATGGCAGATCGGAGCTTTGGGAATTTCTTGAATCTCTTCGAGTCAAAGCAGCTACAAACAAAGATGCCCGTATTCAATACAAGCAGATAAGTTTGTACATCCAGCTCCTCGAAGATAATGGTACACGGCTTAATGAAAATATCACAAAACACCTTGATGATGATATCTGGGAGCTTCGCCCAGGCAATAACCGTGTTTTATATTTTTATTTCAAAAATGATACCTTTGTGCTTTTGCATCAATTCCGCAAGAAAACTCAAAAACTCCCAAGCGCGAAATTGAACGGGCAAAGGCTGAACGTGATGATTACCTTACCCGAAAGGAGGCTGAATGATTATGAAAACCTGGAATGACTATAAGGAACATGTAAGAACCGTTGATCCTGAAATTGGAAAAGACATCGATGAAGTTGAAAATATTTCCTCCATCGTAAGTGCCATGGTGGAACAGCGTACTTCTCTTGGACTTAGCCAGAGAGAGCTTGCTGCTATGTGTGGTATTCCACAATCATCCGTAGCACGGATCGAATCCTGCAAAACAACCCCGAATCTCGGAACACTGCTTAATATTTTTCAGCATCTCGGTTTACAGCTTACAGTAAGACCTACAAAACCTGCCGTTTAAAATCAAGGAGAATCTCTGCGAAGAGGTTCTCCTTATCACATTTCTTCAATTCACGTAAAAAGCCCGTCCAGAATAGATTGATTTATCTAATCTGAACGGACTCTTTTAAAATTCTGAAGTGTTCCCAGCGGGAATCGAACCCACAACTAGTGCTTAGGAGGCACTTGTTATATCCATTTAACTATGAGAACAGATACTTGTTTATTATATTCCAACTATCAGAGAAGTTCAATCTTTTTCTTTCATCAGATTAGTGATTTTGTAAGAATCACTAATCTCTGTAATTAATACTTCCCTGTAACCAGATGTTTCCTTTGAACCTTCTTCCAACTGCTGGTTCACCGATCAGATCTTTCTGATTGATGCAGATTGGAAATTCTACATCATTACATTTGATATCTATCGCATAAACATTTTCTTCTGTATACGAATTTTGCAATAGCCTGCAATCCATGATTTCACCAAGAATGGAATACTGATCACTTTCAATTCCATAAGGCATAAAGTAAGAATCCACAATACTCAAAATGTCTTCATGCTGTACACGTCTTGAAAGAAGGGAATAAGTGTCGATATCTTCCAAAGTCAGATTCTCGATAGCATCTTCATCTCCCTTTCTGGCTGCAGCGATCAATCCATTTCTTTCATTCATAGTCTGTTCTGTCAACTTCTGCTTATGTTCATCTTTGTTAATTGGAAGTAAAATTTTTCCTTCTGTGGAAAGCGCAGCAAGCACTGTTCCATTTGCCTGACTCATGTAAAATTTATTATTTTTCACAGCCAGATAATCCGCCACATTCTGCAAATAAAAAATCAATGTAACGCCAAGTCTTACCTCATCACAGATTCCTGCATAAGACTCTTTTTCCGCATGTTTTTCAATATCAATCTGTTCCGTCGTTGAAATTTTATTACCACAAAAATAAGGATAGTAGTAGCTCATCTCAAAAGAATCATTCTCATTAAATGTTCCTCTCAAAGACAGTCCAAAGAAATCTCCAAACTCGATAGAGAGTTCTGCAAACTCATTACCTTCGGAATCCTCTGCCACTTTCTGCAGCATTGGTCTCTCTATTATTTTTTGAAAAATATCATTCAGCTCTTCTTTTGTGATTTTTGAAAAACCGACTGCTCTTAAAAATTTGTGCATACTACTATCCTCCTTTCCGATTTTTTAAAATTATGTAAACCAATTTTACTATTTACAAGACGGACTTTATTATATAATATGTCTTTCTATTTTGCAATGTTATTTTCCCCCATTGCGTTGTTTAATGCTTCCTGTTCTTCACCAGATAAAACAATCACTGAATTTCCATCAATGATTTCTTTAATATAAGTATAACAGCCCTCTCTTGTGTGCATCGCATTAATGATAAATCCATTATTTTTTACATCAAGCATTGCCAGAGAAAAACTCAGCTTGCCACCCATCTCATTAAATGCATCATATTTTACAAGTCCCATTTTCTGATATGTTCTCTGCATATTTTGGAATAAGGTTTTTATATTTTTTTCGTTTGCGGAATTTGCATTGATCAGATCATCCACCTGATTTAACCTTTTAATCAGTGTATCCTCTAAATTTTTTGCATTTTTTCCTTTCATAAAAATCTTATAACTCTTTTTTAATTTACTCATTTGAACTACATTTATAATCATTAAAATAATAAGTATGAAAACAAGTGCTGCCAGTCCAATGATAATATAATCTGAATCAAATCCTAAATACTGTGAAATCATTTTTTCTCCTTCTGCTATTTTATATAACGAACTTATTTTTATTGAATCGATTATTAGAAAAATACTCTATTATTTTTCTATAGTTCTGAACAAATCCATAATGCGATCCAGTTCATCCATAGAATAATATTCAATTTCAATTTTTCCTTTTTTGTTATCCTTCTGATTAATAGCAACCTTTGTTCCTAAAATTCCTTTCATCTTCTCTTCCAGGTCATGACAGATTGCTTCTAATTTTGGATCTACTTTTTTATTTTTTTCTGTATCTTTCTGATTTTTTTCCTGCTGGATTTTTTTGACTAATTTTTCTGTCTCCCGTACACTTAATTTTTCATCAAATATCTGCTGGGCAATTGTGTACTGTTTTTCCAGATCATCAATACCAAGTAATGCTCTTGCATGACCGGTAGAAATCATATCATCAATGACCATCTGTTGAACTTTTTCATTTAATTTCAATAAACGCATGGAGTTTGTTACTGCTGTTCTGCTCTTAGATACACGTTCCGCAACTTCATCCTGTTTTAAATTGAATTCTGTTAAAAGTCTTTTATATGCAATTGCTTCTTCAATTGGATTTAAATTTTCACGCTGGATATTTTCAATAAGTGAAATTTCTACAACTTCCTGTTCTGTCAACTTTTTGATAATAACAGGAACTTCTTTTAAATTAGCAAGCTTGGCAGCTCTCCATCTTCTTTCACCGGCAATGATTTCATAGTAATCATCTTTCTGTTGTACAAGTAATGGTTGTAAAACTCCAAACTGTTTGATAGACTCTGCTAATTCCAAAAGTGCATCCTCATCAAAATTTTTTCTTGGCTGTTCCCTGTTTGGCTCTACTTTATTGATATTAACAAGTACACCTTCCACTACTTTTTCATCTTTTTTAGTAGCTGGTTTTGCTGTTGCTGTTGTTTTTGTAGTATTTACTTTATTAGTAATAAGTGAATCAAGTCCCTTGCCTAATCCATTTTTCTTTGCGGTTGCCATGTTTTAAATATCCTTTCTATCTATTACTTCTTTTGCAAGTAAACGGTAACTTTCTGCTCCGGCAGATTTAGAATCATATAAATTAATTGGCAGTCCATAAGATGGTGCCTCTGCCAGACGAATATTTCTTGGTATCAGTGTATCATATATTTTTGCGTCTAAATTATTTCTTACATTTTCAACTACCTGATTGGAAAGATTTGTACGCACATCATACATTGTAAAGACAACTCCTTCAATCAAAAGATTTGGATTTAATCTTTGTTGTACAAGATCAATGGTATGTATTAACTGGCTCAATCCTTCCAGCGCATAATATTCACATTGAATTGGAACCAGGACAGAGTTTGCAGTTGTCATTGCGTTAATTGTCAGCATATTTAAAGATGGCGGACAATCAATTACTATAAAGTCATAATCTTCTTTGATATAATCAACAGCATTTCTTAATATGTATTCCTTTTCTGGAATACCTAATAATTCGATTTCAGCTCCTGCAAGATTCACATTTGATGGAATTATTTTCATCCCGTCTATAACTGTATCCGTCATACTTTCTTTAATGGAACATTCATCAAGCATTAACTCATAAACGGTATTTTCCACTTCGTTTTTATCTACTCCAAGTCCACTTGTCATATTTCCCTGTGGATCAAGGTCAATTGTTAATACTTTTTTTCCTGCTTCCGCAAGACATGCAGCCAGATTAATTGCTGTTGTTGTCTTACCAACACCACCCTTTTGGTTTGCTACTGCTATAATTCTACCCATTATATTTTCCTTTCCCATAGTTCTGTTATTAGCTATTATTTTTCCTTATTATAATATAAATAAAGACTGCTCTGTGAATCACATACTTTTTTGTGTATGATATAATCTACCGGGCGAAGCGGGTATAAATAATGATCATAGATTTGTGCTTCATGATATGATCAATTTTTATTTCATAATAGCCGGATAATTTACTATTTTATAAACAAATATTTTCGTTATTTTTTTCTACGTTGTATATTATAACACTTCTATATTTCAAATGCTATGATTAATTATTTCAAAATGTTTCACGTGAAACATTAATATTTCTATTGTGTCACTTCAAACTATAGTATTTCATATTATAAGAACCCACTAAATATTGTTAAAATATAAAATAGACCGTAAAATGTTTCACGTGAAACATTTTACAGTCTTGGCTATTTATTGTTTGTCTTTTTTCCTAAATTATCAATCCATTTATATATAAGCAGCAATAGTATTAGGCAACCGATTGTTACGATACCGGCTTTACTTAATTCATTGTTTTTATACCGAGTTTTTGGCAAAACTGAATTAATTGTTGCTCCATAATAATAATGATCTTTTGTATAAGCTTGAAACATATCTCCTACATTGTATTGAGAATACACCTTTTTATTTACTTGCATTCGCTTATCAGTATCATGTCCATAGTAAAAGAAATAATTCGTTGTTCCTGATTCCGAACCATAATAGTCCTCTACTGTTTCTTTATTTGTTATTATTATATCTTCAATGTAATAATCAATCCCCTCAACCATTCCATCGATCATTTTATGAAATAATATTTCTGTCACTATTATTTTCAAAAATAATAATACAAAGATAATTGATAATGCGATTAATGATATATTCACAAATTTTCCAAGTAATCTATTTTCGTCTTTCATCTTACTCTTATATATTTTGTTACTCATATGTGTTTTTCCTTTATATATAATTTATCTACCTAATAGATTTATGAATTTATTCTAATTTGGAAAAGTGTCTCTTTTAGAAAATATATTTCAAAAATCCGATTCATCTTTTTCTTCAATCAGATCAGTAAGAATTTTCATAATAGAACTTAATTCCAATCTGCATCGAACTGGATCAATATCAATCAACCGGCTGCATAACTCCACCCGGTTCAAAATATTTTTCATACCATCAAGTAAATTATCTTCCGATGATTCTATCTTTTCATCTTCACTTACTATATTCTGTAGTGTCATTGCCTCCGTATATTCTTGAAAAATTTCAATTTCTCGATTTTCTTCTTCCACTATCTGATCTAATTGTTCGATCTTACTAGAATATTCTTTGATAGAATTTTTCAAATTATCTATAGACTCATTGATACTTTTCTGTTCTTCCATCAGTTCATTAATTTTAGCTTTATTCTTTGAATTAACATTTCTAGGTGTAAACAGTTCATAGCACGAATCATTTGTTTCCTCCAACATTTTTATCATTCCAGTATTTTCTTTTAATTGAATTTCTAATAAATTTAACTGTTTTTCCAATGCATGTTTTTGTTCGAAATAAGAATCTTTTATTTGCTGTAAATATTCTATAACCATAATCACTTGTTCCTTTACTTTTAAGTAATCATTAATAAAGCTGCTATCCTGGCTGTCGGGCATTCGCCGTTCGGCAGTCTTTATTATATCATGAAGCGCAGTCCGCAGTGCACGCCAAAAAAATCTCTGATTTTTCTGGCTGATGGGCATTCGCCCTATCACTCTCGATATATACAGACCTCACCATGCAAGCATGTCCGGTCTGTATATTCTCGATTGGCACTGCTCATTGCTTACGCACATTATATCATATCATTATTTTAAAAACAATTATACTACAGTTATAGTTATATTATTTTTTAAGTAAATTAAAATTTTCAAAATATGTAAAAGAAATGAATGATTTTTCAAAAATTAATTTGTATATGTTATAAAAAGCGGATATAATATTATTAAATAAAGATTTATGATTATGAAATGGTGAAACGATTTTTCAATTATATCAAATACATTTTTGAATGATCATAAAATAAATGAGGAGGTTCTTATGAAGAAGAATATTAAACATTTTTTTCTGCTGACAGCTCTTGCCGCTGGAACAATCCATTTTGTTAACAGATTTATTAATATGACAGCCGATATCAAGAATATTTTGAAAGCAGAGAACGGCAATTTTTATGATTGGAAAAATGGACAGATTTATTATACCAGACGCGGATCAGGCAGTCCGTTATTGCTGATTCATGATCTGGATCCGGTCAGTTCTTCTTATGAATGGTGCAAAGTGATCCGTAAACTGGAAAAGAAACATACTGTCTACACATTAGACTTACTTGGATGTGGACGCTCTGCAAAACCATACTTAACTTACACCAATTATTTATATGTTCAGCTTATAACTGATTTTATCAAAAATGTGATTGGAGAAAAACCAGATATTGTTGCATCAAATGAATCTATTTCATTTGTAACATTAGCTTGCAATATGAATAAGGATCTGGCAAACTCTATTATTGCAATCAATCCGACCTCTTTGAAAGAGCTTCATATTACAACCGATAAATATGCTTCTGTGAAAAAAACATTATTGGAACTCCCTGTCATTGGAACATTCCTTTACAACATCAAAGTTAGCAATACTTACATCACCAAAGATTTCCGCGAGGAATATTATGCGAGACCACAGTTGGTTTCTTCCAAATTAATTGACGCATACTACGAAGCAGCCCACATGAATTTCAGTCATGGTAAATATTTAATGGCAAGCATGGAAGCAAATTACACAAAGAATAGTATTGAACATGCGCTGAAAAAATTAGAAACTCCAATTTATGTGATTGAGAGTCGAAACATGAAAGATGCAATCGCAATTGCGGATTCTTATAAAAAGACAAACTCCAGAAATGAAATCGTATACTTATCCAACTGTAAAAAATATCCACAGTTAGAGATTGCCGATAAAGTTGTGGAAGCAATTGATATGTTTTTAAAGTAGGATTATTTTAGAATTTAATAATAAAAAGAAAAAACTCCTGTCCTCCAAATGATGCATTAAAAACACGTTTTATAATAGAATGTAAAAATTTTTTACATTTAAGCATGTTATTGCATCATAAAAAAGACAGGAGTTTGTGTATATGGTGATTTATTTTATCACCCAATTATTACATCACTCAGTAACTATTATTTTTACAACGGTGTCTTTGTCGGTGTTCCGGCTTTTCTCGGATAAGTTTTCGGTGTTCCCTTCACCTTATCGATCACGACAAACGATCTTTTCTGCTCATACAGATCAAATTTATAGACTTCTTTCATTTTTCCTCCAAGCAAAAATGTTGCATTTTTTGCATTAGCAACTTCCTCTTCGATTTCACCGGATTTGTAAGAAATAAAGATTCCACCTGGTTTTACAAATGGAATACAATACTCTTCTAGAGAAGAAAGGTTTGCGACTGCCCTTGAGACAACCAGATCAAACTTTTCACGGTATTCCTTATTTTTTCCAAGCTCCTCCGCTCTCGCGTGAAGTGCCTCAATCTCTTTTAATCCAAGTTCCTCTATCACTTCCTGTAAAAATAATATTCTTTTATTCAGAGAATCAGCAAGTGTCATCCTCAGATCTGGAAATGCAATTTTCAAAGGAATCCCAGGAAATCCGGCGCCGGTTCCCATGTCCATCACTGAAACTTCTTTTTTGAGATCATACACTTTGATCAGGGAGAGACTGTCCAGAAAATGTTTTTCAATGACTTCATCAAATTCTGTGATTGCAGTCAGATTCATAACTTTATTTTTTTCCACCAGCATCTCATAATATCTGATAAACTGCTGTATCTGATTATCGCTTAATTCAATCTGAAGTTCTTCCAGACCTTTTAAAAATTTTTCTAAATTATATGTCATTTTATATTTCCTTTATGATATTTCATCTGCTCCATATAAACCAAAAGCACCGAAATGTCTGCCGGGGAGACTCCTGAAATTCTCGATGCCTGGCCAATTGATAACGGTCTGTAAAGTTTCAACTTCTGTCTGGCTTCGATACGAAGACTAGGCACTTCATCATAATCAAAATCTTCTGCTATTTTTTTATTTTCCAGTTTTTTATAATGCTCTACCTGTTTAATCTGACGCATGATATAACCATCATACTTGATATTGATATTAACCTGTTCAACTACATCATAAGGCAACTCAGGTCTTTCCTTATCAATCGGAGCTAATTTCTCATAATCAAGTTCAGGTCTGCGAATGAGTTCTGTTAAAGTTGTTCCTGTATTTAATGGAATACTTCCGTAACTTTCCAAAAGAGCCTGAACCTCTTTATTAGCACCGATCTTGACTCCGGCAACACGTTCAATCTCTTTCTGGATCAATACTTCCTTCTGACAGATCCAGTCATAACGCTCCTGTGAGATCAGACCAATCTCATATCCTTTTTTTGATAAACGGAGATCAGCATTATCCTGACGAAGCAGCAAACGGTATTCCGCACGGGAAGTCATCATGCGATACGGCTCATGATTTTCTTTTGTCACAAGATCATCAATTAAAACTCCTATATAAGCCTCGGAGCGATCTAATATCAGCGGCTCTTTTCCGAGAATGCTCATGGCTGCATTGATTCCGGCAACTAACCCCTGACAGGCAGCCTCCTCATAACCACTGCTTCCATTAAACTGACCACCGGAAAAGAGTCCTTTGATATTTTTAAATTCCAGAGTAGCATACAACTGATTTGGATTGATACAATCATACTCAATCGCATAAGCATTACGGACAATTTTCACATGTTCAAGTCCTGGCAGGGTGCGGTACATTTCATGCTGGACATCTTCCGGTAAAGAGGAAGACATTCCACCAACATACATCTCATTCGTATTTATTCCTTCCGGTTCAATAAAAATCTGATGTCTGTCCTTATCCGCAAATTTAACAACCTTATCTTCAATGGAAGGACAGTATCTTGGTCCTGTACCTTCAATAATTCCTGCATAAATCGGAGAACGGTCCAGGTTATTCCGGATGATCTCATGTGTTTTCTCATTTGTATAAGTCAGCCAGCAGGAAACCTGATCGATCTGCACATCTTCAGGATTAGTTGTAAAGGAAAAAGGTACAACTCTCTCATCTCCCTTTTGCTCCTGCATTTTCGAAAAATCAACAGACCTTTTGTCAATTCGTGCCGGTGTTCCTGTCTTAAAACGGAACATTTCAATTCCATGCGCTTTCAGTGAATCGGTCAGATGGTTGGCTGCCTGCAGACCGTTTGGTCCGGTGTATGTGATCATCTCACCGGTCAGACATCTTGCGCGAAGATAAGTTCCCGTGCACAATACGACTGCCTTACAATGATAAACCGCACCTGAAAACGTTTTTACACCTGTTATTTTCTGAATTTCTTTTCCATTTTCCAACGCTGCTGTTTCCGTAATAATTTCAGAAACTTCTGCCTGACGGATGGTAAGATGATCGGTATTCTGAAGCGTCTTCCGCATCTCCATACTGTAATTCATTTTATCTGCCTGCGCACGCAGTGAATGAACGGCCGGACCTTTGGATTTATTTAACATCTTAGACTGGATAAATGTCTTATCGATATTTTTTCCCATCTCACCACCGAGCGCATCGATCTCACGAACCAGATGTCCCTTGGAACTTCCTCCAATATTCGGATTACACGGCATCATTGCGATACTGTCTACACTCACGGTAAAAATAATTGTTTCCAGTCCGAGTCTTGCACACGCCAATGCTGCCTCGCATCCGGCATGTCCGGCTCCTACTACAACCACATCATATTCTTCCTCTACATACGGAATCTTCTTCTCTTCCATTTTTAATTTCCTCATTAACATAACATAAATAATATCGATAACATTTTATTTACCCATACAGAATTTGCTGAAGATTTCATTTACCAGATCATCTTCCACAGATTCTCCGATAATATTTCCTAGCTCCTCGTAAGCATTCATCAGATCAATGGAATAAAAATCTTCCGGCATGTCATCTGCAATACTCTGCAACACTAAATGTAAACTTCGCAAAGCTTCCTGTAAAGATGTTTTATGTCTGATATTCGTAATATAAACTTCATCATTAAATGTAACTTCCCCGGAGAAGAACATTTCTTTGATCGTTTCTTCAAGGTCATCCATTCCGGTCTGCTCTTTTGCAGAAATTGAGATCATTTTTTTATCCAGATGTTTTCTGATATCTTCCACAGTTGTGACCGGACTTAAATCAGATTTATTTAACAAAACGATTGCATGTCTGTCTTTCAACAATTCCATGATCTCATGATCATTTTCATCTAACGCTGTGGATGTGTCAACTACATAAATGACAAGATCGGCATTATTCAAATATTTCTTTGCACGTTCCACACCAATTTTTTCCACAACATCTTCCGTGTCACGGATTCCGGCGGTATCAATAATGTTCAATATAATACCATTTAAATTAATCTGTTCTTCCAGAACATCCCGTGTTGTTCCCGCAATATCTGTAACGATAGCCTTCTCTTCTCCAACCAGAGAATTTAAAAGAGAAGATTTTCCGGCATTCGGCTTTCCTACAATAACAGTTGAAATACCTTCTTTTAACATTTTTCCATTATCACTGTTTGCAAGCAGTTTATCAATTTTTTTTATCACATCCGATACTATACCGGATAGTTTTTCCGGATATCCATCCAGACTGATGTGCTCCGGATCATCTAATGCACTTTCGATAAATGCAATCTCATGTAAAACAGTTCCGCGGATTTCTTTGATTTTTTCTGAAACAGAACCTGAAAGCTGGCTCAACGAACTTTTTAATGCAAATTCATTCTTGGAATTGATAACATCAATAACGGATTCTGCCTGTGAGAGATCAATTCTTCCATTTAAAAATGCACGTTTTGTAAATTCACCCGGCTCTGCAGGACGCGCCCCATATTTGATAACGGTTTCTAAAATTCTCTTCATGACATAAACGCCGCCATGACAATCTATCTCAACCGTATCTTCCCTGGTATAACTTTTCGGTCCTCGCATCAGAAGAACCATAACTTCATCAATCACTTCATCTCCATCATGAATATGACCATAGTGAATTGTATGCGTTGGCATATCTTCTAACTTTTTCTGATTCTTCATTTCAAAAATACGGTCTGTGATAGAAACTGCCTCGTCTCCGCTGATTCTTACGATTCCGATTCCTGAACTTGTCATTGCAGTTGCAATTGCAGCAATGGTATCCGTTCCCATAGTGATATCCTTTCCATGTACAAAACTGCACGCCGCAAAACTTCATAAGAACCTGCCATATCATTTCCGGCATTTTCATAAAGCTTTGTAACGTGCAGCTTCTGGTCTTTTAAATTCTATACTTGAATTTATCTTTCTCTATCTCTTTTTAAAGTAACAACCACATGTCTGTATGGTTCTTCGCCCTCACTGTGTGTTGTTACAAACTTATCATTCTGCAATGCAGAATGGATAACTCTTCTCTCAAAAGGATTCATTGGTTCTAAAGAAACAGGACGTTTTGTTCTCTTTACTTTGTATGCAATGTTCTTTGCAAGATTCTCCAATGTCTCTTTTCTTCTCTTACGGTAATCTTCTGTATCAATCTTAACTTTAATGTATTCCTCAGAATTTTTATTCACTGCAAGGTTTGCAAGATACTGCAGGGAATCGAGAGTCTGTCCTCTTTTACCAATGAGGATACCCATGTCATCTCCCTTCAGTTCTACGTTGTAAGTATTACCATCTTCTGCTTTTTCAATAATGATCTCAACTTTCAGATCCATGGCAGCAAAGATTTTCTGTAAAAATTCTGTAATATCGCCTTCTACAGAATATTTCTTACGTACTTTGATCACAGCATCTTTTCTTGCGATTCCTAAAAATCCTGTGCTTCCTTTTTCGATTACTTCATATTCAATCTGATCACTGGTAGCTCCAAGTTTTACAAGGGCTTCTGTGATAGCATCATCGACTGTTCTTGCTGATACTTCAATATACTCCATAACAATAACCTCCACATATACGTTATCTTACCAACACGTTTTTGAAAAATAATCTGTTAGTTTTTCTTATTATTTCTCTCGTTAAATTCACGGACCAGGTTTGCTTTTGCAGCCATACTTTCAGGTTTTGCATTCGCTTTCAATGCATTTGCCTTCTCAAGCTCAAGTTCTTTCTCTGCCGTTGTCTTAACGGAACTCTTGGAACTTGCTGTAACCTGTCTTGTGTTCATACGTGCAGCATTGGAAATCTGGTTTTCGGAGATTCCCATTTTCTCACGTTTTTTCTTTGCTTTTTCCTGATTCTTTGCAATAATATCATCCAGATCAATCTTATCAAAATGTTTATTTAAGAAGAACTGCTGGATACTTCTTACAACCGCACTTGCGATCCAGTAGATACCGAGACCGACCGGAACAGTAAAACACATTACCAGTGAGAATAATGGCATGGTACGGTTCATCATCTTCATCTGCTGAGCCATCTGGTCATTATCTCCACCTGCTGTTGCAGCCGTTGGCATTAACTTGATATTTAAAACCTGTGTCAAATAAGAAATCACAGGAATCAGCAATGCAAGAACTGCCATCAGAATACTTCCACCTGCAAATGCAGCTTTGATGATCTGAAATGGAGTATCTGAAATATTTAATCCTATAAAGTTGTTTACATGAGAAACTACACCATATGTAGAATCAATGGAATCTGTGAGCGCCGGGAATGACTCTCTTAAGGAATCCCATCCGGTAGAACTCATTTTTGATAAAACATCTACTACATAATTCTGTAAGGTTGTTGTATCTGTTGCCGTAAAATCAACCTGTACTGTGTTCAATTTTAATGTGCTCATCAGGTTTGTCATAATATCCTGATAGCCGCTTGTTGCCATGATCTTATCAACCAGATCAAGATAAACATCCTTCACACTGCTGATATAGGCAGGAACATTCATAAACACACGGTACAAAGCTAACAATAAAGGCATCTGGATTAACATCTGCACACAGCTGCCTGTCGGTGAAACACCATACTTCTCATAGATCTGCTGTGTCTCCGTCTGCATATTCTGCATGGATACTGTATCTTTTTTATCCTTATACTTTTTCTGGACCGCCTGAAGTTCCGGGTTCATCTTCTGGGATAACTTCGAAAACTTCTGCTGTTTATAAGTCAATGGGAACATTAAAGCATAAATAACAATGGTAAATAAAATAATAGAAAGTCCAACGTTGGTAATTCCAACTTTTTCCATTAAAATATACATGCCATTCATTATCCAGCCAAGTAATTTTGCAATTGGTCCAAGAATGGCACCATTGTATGCTGTTAATAACATCTCTGACACTGAAAATACCTCCAATTATGGAACGGGATCATATCCGCCTTTTGAAAAAGGATTACATCTTATAATTCTCCAAAGCGCTAACGCCCCACCTTTGACAGCTCCATACTTTTCGACAGCCTCTAACCCGTAGGTGGAACAGGTCGGGTAGTATGGACATTTTGTTGTTTTCATCGGAGAAATATACTTTCTATAAAATTTAATCAAAGCAATCAATATTTTTTTCAAAATGATTCCATCTTCTTTTCTAAAATCTTTACTTCAAAATTTTATGAAGACCTCCAAGATGTAACAAAGCACTTTCCACTTCATGATATGAAATATCTTTTGCTGTATTTCTTGCGATGACTACAATGTCTAAACCACTATTAAACATGTCTTCCTGTAGCCGGTAACTTTCTCTGATCAATCGGGTTACATGATGTCTTATAACGCTATTCCCTACTTTTTTACTCACCGATATACCTAACCGGTTTCTTTCTGTATCATTTTTCAGAACGTACATCACCAGATAACGGTTTGCATAAGACTTTCCTTTTTTATATACGTTCTGAAAATCTCTGTTTTTCTTTAATGATTCTGAATATTTCATCTAATATTCCTTTGCCAAAAATTGATCATAAAAGAAGAAAAGACCACAAATATGTGGCCTATGCTGATAATTTTTTTCTACCTTTTAATCTTCTTGCAGCCAATACTTTTCTTCCGCCTGCAGTACTCATTCTGCTTCTGAATCCGTGAACTTTCGCTCTCTGTCTCTTTTTAGGTTGGAATGTCATCTTCATGTCACATACACCTCCTCTACAATTCAAACATTTATTTTACTCAATGTTATGATAAGTCTACTTCAATAGCGACAAAACATCATTTTTATTTATATCAAAATAATCGGACAAAGTCAAGCAAAATCTCATAAAATAAGGCTTTTGCCAATATTTAGTTTTCCACTTTCTGTCATTTTTGTTTTTTTACCACTATATATATAAGGAAGAAATACATTTTATCTATATATGGTATAATGTTATACACATAGAATATCTAAAATTTTTCCACAGAAAAACCAGTATTTATGGCGTTTACATAAGTTATCCTCAATTTGTGGATAACTTGTGGACAAATCCTTGATAATGTCATCATAACTTGTGCATAAATGTGTACAAGCCTTAATTTTCCCAGTCTATAACTATTTTCCATTATTAACAATAACTTCTATTATATTCACATTAAGCGTTAAAACGCCCATATAGCCACTTTTTTTATCAACGCCCTATCCCCAGTCCTTCCACAATTAAACGTTGATAATTCCGCAAAAATAGTGTAGGATAGCATTATATAGAATTTTTTAGAGTTTTTAAGCAGTTAAGATTAACTGCTATATTTTAGTGCTATCAGAAAACGGAGTTAGAAAATGGACAAGATTTTGGAAAAATGGGATGAAATTTTACAGACAGTAAAAACAGAGCATGATGTCAGCGACATTTCTTTTGATACCTGGATCAAACCTCTGGAAGTTTTTGGTGTTGAGGGAAATACCCTCTATATCCTTGTTCCATCTGAACAGATGACTTTAAGTTATATCTCAAAAAAATATTATCTTCCTTTAAAAGTAGCAATTGCTGAAATTATCGGAACCGAATATGAGATTCAGTTTATTTTACCGGAACAGACCAGGAATATCAGACCTTCCAATAATAAAGGAAAGAAAACACCGGAACCTGAAGCTTCCAAACGTTCCAACTTAAATCCAAATTACACATTTGATACTTTCGTTGTCGGCAGCAATAACCGTTTTGCACAGTCTGCCTCCCTGGCAGTAGCGGAATCTCCGGGAGAAGCTTACAACCCTCTTTATATTTATGGTGGACCTGGACTTGGAAAAACCCACTTGATGCATTCCATTGGACATTTCATCCTGGAAAGAAATCCGGAAGCAAAAGTTTTGTATGTTACTTCCGAGGAATTTACCAACGAAGTTATCGAATCTATCCGTAGTGGTAACGCCTCTGCGATGAATAAATTCCGTGAAAAATACAGAACCATCGACGTTCTCATGATCGACGACGTTCAGTTTATTATAGGAAAAGAAAGTACACAGGAAGAATTTTTCCACACGTTCAACGCTCTCCACTCCGCAGGCAAACAGATCATTTTAACATCGGATAAACCGCCAAAGGATATGGAAACGTTAGAAGAACGAATCCGTTCCCGTTTCGAATGGGGACTTATGGCAGACATCGGAGCTCCTGATTACGAGACGCGAATGGCAATCCTTCGCCGGAAAGTGGAATCTGATGATATGTCCTTAAGCGATGACATTTTAAATTACATCGCAAATAATATTAAATCCAACATCCGTGAATTAGAGGGAGCTTTGAACAAACTCCTCGCTTACTCGAATCTGGAAAAAACAGAGATCACCATGGAGATTGCCAAGAAAGAACTTCAGAATATTATCACACCGGACAAGCCAAGAGAAATCACTCCTCAGCTTATCATTGAAGTTGTTTCGGAACATTTCCAGATTTCACTGGATCAGATGATCTCAAAAAACAGAAGTAATGAGATTGCAAGACCAAGACAGATTGCCATGTACCTCTGTAAAACCATGACGGATATTCCACTGGATTCCATCGGTTCCTTACTGGGCGGAAGAGATCACTCGACCATTATCCACGGCATCAAAAAAATTGCGGATGAGTACGATTCCAACGAACAGACACGCAATTTAATTGAAACTATCAAGAAAAAAATCAATCCAAACTAAAGTTATCAACTTTTTTTCGAGTTATTAACAAATTTTTGTGGATAACCTGTTCAAATCGTGTTTAATTTATGTTTAAAGTTTTGGATAACCTACTTTTCAAGATGAATTTCAAATTTTTTCTGAGGAGGCTTAAAATTTTAATTCACATTTTATCCAAGGTTAATCCTCATGCTTTTCACATAGTTATACAGTCGGATTTTTCGGACAAGCCCTTATTTTTTGAAGGGTTGCAGGGTTATTCACTTATTCACACACACTAATACGACTACTTTTAATATCTTTTATTAATTATATTTATTTTGGCTTTCGCCAAGCAGGAAGGAGTTATTCACATTATGAAATTAATCTGTTCTAAATCAAATCTGCTTCATGGAGTTAACATTGTGTCCAAAGCTGTTCCAACCAGAACAACAATGGCAATCCTTGAATGTATTTTAATTGATGCTTCTGCTAATGAAATCAAATTAACAGCAAACGATATGGAACTTGGAATTGAAACTAAGATCGAAGGAGAGATTGCAGAGAGGGGAATCATTGCATTAGATGCTAAGATTTTTTCTGAGATTGTCCGTAAATTACCGGACAGTGATGTTGTGATCGAAACAGATTCCAATTTTAAAACTACCATTACCTGTGAGAAAGCAAAGTTTAACATTGTTGGAAAATCAGGCGATGATTTTTCCTATATTCCATTTATTGAAAGAAATGAATGTATTTCAATCTCCCAATTTACTTTAAAAGAAGTCATTCGTCAGACGATTTTCTCAATTGCTGACAATGATAATAATAAACTGATGACGGGTGAACTTTTCGAGATTGAAGAGAATCAGTTAAAAGTAGTTTCTCTGGATGGACATAGAATTTCCATCCGTAATATTGAATTAAAGAATAATTATGACCATAAGAAAGTAGTTGTTCCTGGTAAAACACTTCAGGAAGTAAGTAAGATTTTACCTGGAAGTGCAGAGGAAGAAGTCAATATTTTCCTTTCAGAGAATCATATTGTATTTGAATTTGATGATACTACAGTTGTATCCAGATTGATCGAAGGGGAGTATTTCAAGATTGAGCAGATGCTTTCCTCTGATTATGATACAAAAGTTAAGATTAATAAGCGTGAATTATTAGACTGTATCGACCGTGCAACACTTCTCGTAAAAGAGGGTGACAAGAAACCAATTATCATGAATATCACAGATGGAAATATGGAATTAAAGATCAATTCTTTTATTGGTTCCATGAATGAAGATATTGATATCACAAAAGAGGGAAAAGATATCCTCATTGGATTTAATCCAAAATTCTTTATCGATGCATTAAGAGTCATCGATGAGGAAGAGGTTTCTCTTTATATGGTAAACCCGAAGGCTCCATGTTTTATCAAGGATGATGACGGAAAGTTCATTTATCTGATCCTTCCGGTAAACTTTAACGCAGCCACTAACTAAGAAAGGCAGAAAGATGATCACAGTAAATATCAGAGAGACGGATGAATTTATCAAACTGGGACAGGCTTTGAAAAAAGCAGGTCTTGTAGAATCCGGAGTAGATGCAAAGTTTTTTATTCAGGATGGACAGGTAAAATTAAACGGCGAGACAGAGCTTCAGCGCGGAAAAAAATTATACAATGGAGATGTTGTTTCCTTTAACGGCGAGACAATTCAGATTGTAAAATGATCATAAAATCAATTGAATTGCAGAATTTTCGAAATTATGAAGATTTAAATATTTCATTTGATGAGGGAACCAATATTTTTTATGGGGACAATGCGCAGGGAAAAACGAATATCCTTGAAGCTGCATACTTAAGTGGAACAACTAAGTCCCACAAATGTAGTAAGGACAAGGAAATGATCCGTTTTGGGGAGCAGGAGGCCCATATCAGAACGGTTGTTGTAAAAAAAGAAAAAGAATATCAGATTGATATGCATTTAAAACACAATCGTTCCAAGGGAATCGCAATCAATAAAGTTCCGATCAAAAAAGCCAGCGAGCTTTTTGGAATTCTCAATATGGTATTTTTCTCGCCGGAGGATCTGAATATTATCAAAAATGGTCCGGCGGAGCGCCGTAGATTTCTGGATTCTGAATTGTGTCAGTTGGATAAAATATATTTGTCAGACCTTACAACTTACAATAAAATTTTGAATCAGCGCAACAAATTATTAAAAGATATGGTTTACAGACCGGATTTAAAGGATACACTTCCGGTATGGGATATGCAGCTGGTAGAAACTGGCAGGAAAATCATTCGGCGAAGAAAACAGTTTGTTGATGAGCTAAATGATATCGTGCATGATATTCACTATCGGATTTCCGGTGAAAAAGAAGATTTGCTTTTGCAGTATGAACCAAGTATTGAAGATATTTTTTTTGAGGATGAACTGTCCAGAGTCAAAGAGAGGGATATGCGGCAGTGTATGACATCAGTGGGACCGCACCGGGATGACCTTCTTTTTTCCATCGGTGAGGTGGACATTCGGAAGTTCGGTTCCCAGGGACAGCAGAGAACTTCAGCTCTGTCTTTGAAACTGTCAGAGATTGAACTGGTCAAACGGTCCATTCATGATACACCGGTTTTGTTGCTCGATGATGTGTTGTCGGAACTTGACAGTAACCGGCAGAATTATCTGCTCAACAGTATTCATGATACACAGACGCTGATCACCTGTACAGGGCTGGATGAATTTGTAAAAAACAGATTTCAGATCAATAAGATATTTAAAGTTGTACAGGGGACTGTGGAAGAGAGAAAAGAATTATAATTAGATTACATTTGTAGTTTAGTATAAAAAAATAAGAGTTCATGGGTGAAAACCTGTGATACAGCTTGGATTGTACATATTTTTTTATGTGCAGAATGGAGGAATAAATGGGTACAGAAAACGAATATGGTGGAGACCAGATCCAGATTTTGGAAGGACTTGAGGCTGTTCGTAAAAGACCGGGTATGTACATCGGTAGTACATCAGCCAGGGGCTTACATCATCTGGTATATGAGATTGTAGATAACTCAGTAGATGAGGCACTTGCCGGATACTGCAAAAATATTGAAGTGACCATAAATGAAGATAACTCTATTACCGTAGAAGATGATGGACGTGGTATTCCGGTCGACATCAATCACAAAGCTGGAAAATCCGCATTGGAAGTCGTATACACTGTACTTCATGCCGGTGGAAAATTTGGCGGTGGAGGCTACAAAGTATCTGGTGGACTTCACGGCGTAGGTGCGTCAGTTGTAAATGCACTTTCCACAAAGTTAAAAGTTGAGGTTTACCGTGAAGGAAAGATTTATTTCCAGAGTTACAAGATCGGTAAACCGGATGAACCGGTGAAAGTGATCGGAGAATGCGGCGAGGACAAGCACGGAACAAAGGTTACTTTCTGGCCGGACGGATCGATTTTTGAAGAGACCGTTTTTGATTATGATACGTTAAAACAGCGTTTGCGTGAGACAGCCTTTTTGACAAAAGGTTTAAGAATCGTGCTGACAGATTTAAGAGAAAACCCGGCGAGAACTCATGATTTTCATTATGCCGGCGGTATCAAAGAATTTGTTACTTACTTAAACAAGAGCAAAGAAGCTTTATACCCGGAAGTCATTTACTGTGAGGGCAGTGGAAATGGTGTCTATGTGGAAGTTGCCATGCAGCATAATGATTCCTACAATGAGTTGACGTTAAGTTTTGTCAATAACATTATCACACCGGAAGGTGGTACACATCTTGCCGGATTCCGTAATGCATTGACGAAAACATTTAATGCTTATGCGAGAGCGAATAAATTATTAAAAGACAGTGAACCAGCATTGACGGGTGATGATATCCGTGAAGGACTGACCGCCATTATCAGTGTCAAGATTGAGGAACCTCAGTTTGAGGGACAGACCAAGCAGAAACTGGGTAACAGCGAAGCCCGCGGTGCGGTGGATTCCATTGTAAGCGAGCAGCTTACTTACTTTTTAGAGCAGAATCCGACGGTTGCCAAGACAATCTGTGAAAAGTCACTTCTTGCACAGCGCGCGAGAGAGGCAGCAAGAAAAGCGAGAGATTTAACCAGAAGAAAAACAGCGCTGGAGGGAATGTCTCTTCCGGGAAAACTGGCAGACTGTTCCGACAAAGATCCAAAGAACTGTGAGATTTTTATCGTCGAGGGAGATTCCGCCGGCGGTTCCGCTAAGACTGCGAGAAGCCGTGCAACCCAGGCAATCCTCCCACTTCGTGGTAAGATTTTAAATGTCGAGAAGGCAAGACTGGATAAGATTTATGGAAATGCTGAGATCAAAGCTATGATCACTGCGTTTGGTACAGGTATTCATGAAGACTTTGATATCAGCAAACTTCGTTACAACAAGATTATCATTATGACGGATGCCGATGTCGATGGTGCCCATATCAGTACGTTAATGCTGACATTCCTTTATCGGTTCATGCCGGATCTGATCAAAGAAGGTCATGTATATCTGGCACAGCCGCCACTATACAAGATCGAGAAAAATAAAAATGTATGGTATGCCTACAGTGACGATGAGTTAAATGCAATCTTAACGGAGATCGGACGTGATGGAAATAATAAAATCCAGCGTTACAAAGGACTTGGTGAGATGGATGCGGAGCAGCTCTGGGAAACTACCATGGATCCGGAGAAACGAATTTTAAAACGTGTCATGATCGATGATGAGAGTACTTCTGAGATTGATATTACATTTACAACTCTCATGGGAGATAAAGTAGAACCGAGACGTGAGTTTATTGAAGAAAATGCGAAGTATGTGCAGAATCTCGATATCTAAGATTGCATGTGTTAGAAATTATATATTACTGCAAATGTAGTTCAATAAAAAATAGAAAGTTTATTTATAATATAATTGCAAATGTAGTTTAATTAGAGAAATGCAGATTTTTAACCAAAAAGAATTTGCAGGAATGAGGTAAATAGAATGGATGACAAAATTTTTGATCAAATCCATGATGTCGATCTGAAAAAAACAATGGAGACATCCTACATCGATTATGCGATGAGCGTTATCGCCCAGCGTGCATTGCCGGATGTAAGAGATGGTTTGAAACCGGTACAGCGTCGTGTACTCTACTCCATGATCGAATTAAATAATGGACCGGACAAGCCACACAGAAAATGTGCGCGTATTGTCGGTGATACCATGGGTAAATACCATCCACATGGAGACAGTTCCATCTATGGAGCATTGGTCAACATGGCACAGGACTGGTCTACAAGATATCCGCTTGTTGATGGTCATGGAAACTTTGGTTCTGTCGACGGTGACGGTGCTGCTGCGATGCGATATACAGAGGCAAGACTCAGTAAAATTTCCATGGAAATGCTCGCAGACATCAATAAAGATACCGTTGACTTTGTACCAAACTTTGATGAGACCGAGAAAGAGCCGACGGTGCTCCCTTCCCGCTATCCGAATCTTCTGGTAAACGGAACAACTGGTATAGCTGTCGGTATGGCTACAAACATTCCGCCTCACAATCTGCGTGAGGTGATTCATGCTGTCGTAAAAATTATCGACAACGAAGTGCTAGAGGATCGTGGGACAGATATCGAAGAACTTTTGAGTATTGTAAAAGGTCCGGATTTTCCAACCGGAGCGATGATTCTTGGAACAACCGGAATTAACGAAGCTTACCGCACCGGACGTGGAAAAATCAGAGTTCGTGCGATCACCAATATCGAACCAATGCAAAACGGTAAAAACCGTATCGTTGTGACCGAACTTCCATACATGGTAAACAAAGCAAGACTGATCGAGAAAATCGCAGAGCTTGTAAGAGATAAAAAAATTGATGGAATCACGGATCTTCGTGATGAGTCTGACCGTCAGGGTATGCGTATCTGTATCGAGCTGCGCCGCGATGTAAATCCGAATGTGGTTTTGAATCTGCTCTACAAACATACCCAGATGCAGGATACGTTTGGTGTTATCATGTTAGCCCTTGTGGACAACCAGCCAAAAGTATTAAATCTCCATGAGATGTTAGGCTACTATCTGGATCACCAGAAAGATGTTGTGACCAGAAGAACAAAATACGATTTAAACAAAGCAGAAGAACGCGCTCACATTTTGGAGGGCTTACTGATCGCGCTTGATAATATCGATGAAGTGATCAATATTATCCGAAGCAGTGCAAATACACCGGAAGCAAAAAATCGTTTGATCGAGAGATTTTCCCTGACAGATGTTCAGGCACAGGCGATCGTCGATATGCGTCTGCGCGCACTGACAGGTCTGGAACGCGAGAAGATCGAAGCTGAGTATGCAGAGTTGATGGATCGTATTGCAGAGTTAAAAGCAATTCTGGCAGATGAGAAAAAACTTCTTGGTGTTATCCGTGAGGAAATCCTCTTGATTGCAGAAAAATACGGTGATGAGCGAAGAACTTCCATCGGATTTGATGAGTATGATATTTCCATGGAGGATCTCATTCCAGTAACAAATACCGTCATTGCAATGACAAAACTTGGTTACATCAAGAGAATGAGTTTGGATAACTTCCGCGCGCAGAACCGCGGTGGTAAAGGTATCAAGGGAATGGAGACAATCGATGAAGATTACATCGAGGAACTTTTGATGACAACTTCCCACCATTACATGATGTTCTTTACAAACACTGGCCGTGTATACAGAATGAAGGCTTATGAGATTCCGGAAGCGAGCAGAACTGCGAGAGGAACCGCTATCATTAACCTGTTGCAGCTTCAGCCGGGAGAGAAAATTACCGCAGTGATCCCAATCAAGGAATATACCGAAGGACACTATCTGTTTATGGCTACCAAGAACGGTATCGTGAAAAAGACACCAATCACAGACTATGCAAATGTCAGAAAGACCGGACTTGCTGCGATCACACTGCGTGAAGATGACGAGTTGATCGAAGTAAAGAAAACGGACAATGAGCAGGATATTTTCTTAGTGACAAAATACGGACAGTGTATCCGTTTCAACGAAAGAGACGTCAGAAGCACCGGAAGAACTTCCATGGGTGTTATCGGTATGAATCTGACCGACGGCGACAAAGTAGTCGGAATGCAGATGGAATCCCAGGGAGAAGCTCTGATGATTGTTTCTGAAAAAGGTCTTGGAAAATGCACACTTGCATCTGAATTTACTGCCCAGAACCGTGGCGGTAAAGGTGTAAAATGCTACAAGATCACAGAGAAAACCGGAAATATCGTTGGTGTGAAAGCAGTCAATCAGGATGACGAGATGATGCTGATCACAACGGAAGGAATTATTATCCGTATCAAAGTCAGTGATACGGCATTGCTCGGAAGAGTTACTTCCGGTGTAAAACTGATGAATCTTGCGGATGATGTCACGGTTGCAAGCATTGCAAAAGTACGTGAGGACAAATCCCTCATGGACAATACAGATGAATCTGAACTTGTCACAGAGGAAGAGGAAGCCAAAAGTGCTGCGGCTGCAGCAGAGGCTGCAAAAAAAGCGGCAGGTCAGATGACAGAAACGGATGATGAATTAATGCAGGAATTATTAAGCCGTGCTGAGTCTGATTCGGAAGAAGAATAAAAGAATATTTTGACCGCAGTGATACAAAGAATTCACTATGGTCAGGACAGTAGGCTGCCACATTTTTATGTAGCAGCCGATTTGTCTATATAAAAACGAATTATATTTCATGATAAGAAGCTTAAAAAAAAGGTTGTTTCATTTTGCTTATTTGAAAAATAAATGATATCAACACAAAAATAAAAAATAACACATATTATCAAGAAAATCACAGTGTAAATGTGGATAACGTGTTGCAGAAATCGAACTTCCGTGGAAAAAATTCATTGTCATAGAAAAGACTTTCGTTTATACTTTTGCGTAAATATAGAATACAAGAGTTTTAAAATTGTAGTAAAACTCCAATTAGAAAGCAGAACAACAGGGGGATGCAAAATGCCGCAAAACTTTTATGAGTTAGTATGGATTTTTATTATTTATGCATTTATCGGATGGTGTACAGAGGTATCCTACGCAGCATTGGACCGGGGAATTTTTGTAAACCGGGGATTTTTAAATGGACCTTATTGTCCAATTTACGGATGTGGAGTGGTGATCGTCGTAGCTGTTTTGACTCCGTTAAAGGATAATCTGCTGATATTATTTGCGGGTTCTTTGTTACTGACTTCCATTTTGGAATACATTACCGGATTTATTTTGGAAAAAGTGTTTCACAACAAGTGGTGGGATTACAGCAACAAGCCATTCAATCTGCATGGATATGTGTGTTTGAAATTTTCCATCTACTGGGGACTCGCATGTACATTTATTATGGATGTGATTCATCCAATCATTTACAAAGGAATCACCATGATTCCACATATTCTGGGTGTTGTGCTGCTCTGTATTATCATGTCGGCTTTCGCTGTGGACTGTGGTGTTACTGTTACTACAATTTTGAAGTTTAACAAGCGATTAAAAGTTATGGATGAAATGGCTGCGAAAATACATAAATTATCCGATGAAATCGGTGAAAATATCTACGAAAATGTGACAACTGCAGTAGAAAAATCGGAGGAGTTCCAGGAAACACATGAGAAACTTCTCACAAAAATTTCTGATACGAAAGAAAATCTTATGGATCTGCCATCCACCGCAAAAGAGAAGATCGCTTCTACTGCAGCAAGTGCCAGAGAAAAACTTTCTGAGTCTGCAGAAAATATCAATGTAAAAGAAAAGATTGCTACTTACAAAGAAACACGCGAGGCGGCTCGTCTGGAAAAACAGCGTGAGAAAGAAGAACTTGAGCGCAGATACAAAGAATTATTTGCAGAGAAGAATTTTGGTTTCAAGCGTTTGATGAAGGCGTTCCCGGATATGACTTCCCGTGAACAGAATGAATCTCTGGAGAAATACAAGAAATACTTTAACATCCGCAAACCGGATCATAAAAAAGAATCGTAAGAAAATATATATCAAACTGCAAATGTAGTAATATTTTTTATACAGAGATTAATTTGATAGAAAAAATTAAGCGATAGAATATAAAACAAAATAGCGTCAGGAGAAACAAATATGATCAGAACAGTGAATACAGAGGATATCGTAAAAAATATAAAAGAAATGTGTATCGAGGCAAACCATTATCTTTCCAAAGATATGGATAAAGCCCTGAAAGATGCCACCGCTTCCGAAAAATCAGAACTTGGTAAAAAAATATTAAATCAGCTTCAGGAAAACTTGAAAATTGCAGATGAAGAGATGATCCCAATCTGTCAGGATACCGGAATGGCAGTTATTTTTCTGGAAGTCGGACAGGATGTTCATTTTGAGGGAATGGCAATCGAAGATGCGGTAAACGAAGGTGTCCGTCAGGGATATAAGGAAGGGTATTTAAGAAAATCAGTCGTTGGTGATCCTATCATCCGCGAAAATACGAAAGATAATACCCCAGCGGTGATCCATTACAGCATTGTTCCGGGAGATAAAGTGATAATTACAATGGCTCCAAAAGGTTTCGGAAGTGAAAATATGAGCCGTGTGTTCATGCTAAAACCAGCTGATGGAATTGAGGGTGTAAAAAACGCAATTCTTACAGCAGTAAAAGATGCAGGACCGAATGCCTGTCCGCCAATGGTTGTCGGAGTTGGTATTGGCGGTACTTTTGAAAAATGTGCGATTTTAGCAAAAAAAGCGTTGACCAGACCGGTGGGCGAACATTCTGCTATCCCATACGTGAAAGAGTTAGAGGAAGAAATGTTAGAAAAAATCAATCGGCTTGGAATCGGACCGGGTGGACTTGGCGGAACGACAACAGCACTTGCTGTTAACATTAATACTTACGCGACACATATTGCAGGGCTTCCGGTGGCAGTCAATATCTGCTGTCATGTGAACCGGCATGTGATAAGAGAAGTATAAAAATATTTCACTACAAATATAGTTTGTATATTCAGAGTCAAAAGTAGAGGAAACATATCTGATCAGTACAGAAATATGTGGATCGCAACTGTGAAGTCAATGATTGCTACGAATAAAATAAAAATTTAAAGATGGGAGCGCAGAATATGGACAAGCATATTACAACACCGATCACCGGGGAAGTGACAAAAAATTTAAAGTCCGGTGATTACGTTTACATAACAGGAACCATTTATGTGGCAAGAGATGCCGCACACAAAAGAATGATCGAGGCATTGGAGCATGGGGAAAACCTCCCAATCGACATCAAAGATTCCACAATCTATTACATGGGACCATCTCCGGCGAGAGAGGGAAGACCAATCGGTTCGGCAGGCCCTACAACTGCAACCAGAATGGATAAATATGCGCCAACTCTTTTAAATCTCGGAGAAAAAGCGATGATCGGAAAAGGAAAGCGTTCGAAAGAAGTAATGGACGCAATTGTCCGTAACCATGCAGTTTATTTTGCAGCAGTCGGCGGAGCAGGGGCACTTTTATCCAAATGTATCACAAAATCTGAGATCGTCTGCTATGAAGATCTTGGCGCCGAGGCAATCCGAAAGATAGAAGTGAAAGATTTTCCGGTGATTGTAGTCATCGACAGTGAAGGCAATAATCTGTATGAGACAGCAATTAAAGAATATTGTTCGTTGGAGTAAAACGTGATTTTAGGAAAATAAGGTGAATTATAAAAAATGATTTTTATTATATTTACATTTCTTATTTTTGGTGGCTGGTATGTCTGGGTAAAAATTCGTGGAACGGACATGGTGAAGGTAAAATTTGATTACACAACAAAGAAAACATCAAGGATAAGCACATGGAAAATAATAGTAGCGGTTCTCTTTCTGATGCTTATTTTCATTTTGGCTTTTACTTCGGATTCAATGCAGACTTCAGCCGGAAGAAAAGTAAACTTTCTGATCGTGGGAATTGTCGTTTGTATTTATATAGCAGTTATTTTATTTTTTAATATTCAAAGAATAAAAATAAAAAAATTTAAAAAGAATTCCATAAAGCTTCCGGGGAAAATAATCGGTTTAAAAACACATAGGTTTTATAATTATAACAGTGCTGATTATAATTTTACCTATTATTTGATTGTGAATTATGTAAACCCACAAACTGGAAAGACAGAAGAATACACGACCAGAGAAAGCGTCAACGCCAGCCCATTTTATGCACTGAAATCACTGGATGTATCTGTTTATTACAAAGACAGAGAGCACATTTGGGTGAATGACTTCAAAAGAATAAAAAAATTACAGGAAAATATTGCGTTTCAAGTCACCGGATATGTGGATGGAAAAGATCCGGGTGTGCTGAAATATGTAGAGGATTAAAAGATGAATGAAAATTATAACATCCGCAGAGCCACGGCAGGTGATGCGCAGATTTTGGCTTATATCCAGACCGAGAGCTGGAAAGTTGCGTTTCAAAACATATTAGAACCGGAAGATTTAGAGCAGAGCACAAATCCAGAACGTGCTACGGCAATGTATCAAAAACTTCTGGATGCGAAAAAAGGGAACGGCTATATTCTCGAAGTGGAGGGGAAGCCACACTGCATCGCATGGTGGGATGCTGCCCGCGATCCGGACATGTCCGGGTATGCAGAATTAATCTGTATCCACAGTCTGCAGGATAACTGGAGAAAAGGCTACGGCAGTAAAATGATGGAACAGATTTTAGGAGATATGGAAAAAGCAGGTTATGTACATACACTTTTGTGGGTGTTTGAAAAGAATATTCGTGCCAGAAAATTTTATGAGGCAAAGGGTTTTCATAAAACGGAAAAAGCAAAGAAATTCTGCGGTGCAGTAGAGGTTATGTATGAAAAATAATTTTTTTTAATTTTCTCTTGACCTTCCACCTTATGGAAGCTGTATAAAAAAGCTACATCAAGCGATTCAGCCACAAAATGTTGTGAAAAAAGACCCAAAGAAAAACGGAGGATCGGCATGAAAATCAAACAGGTGGAAGAACTGGTCGGAATCACCAGCAAAAATATCCGGTTTTATGAAGAACAGGGACTCCTTACACCGGAGCGGGCAGAGAATGGTTATCGTGAATATCATGAGGAAAACATTAAAACTCTGAAAAAAATCAAACTTCTGCGTAAACTTGGCGTTCCGGTGGAAGAAATCAAATCTGTATTAAGTAAAAGCATTTCTCTGGAAGAATGTCTCGAAAATCAGATGAGGCATTTGGAAAAAGAACGTGAAAATCTTAACAATATGCAGAAGCTCTCCAATGTAATCCTTCAGAAAAAAGATACGGTTGATACTATAAACACAGATGGGTGGCTGGACGAGATGGAAAAAATGGAAAAGGAAGGAGTAGATTTTGTGGACGTAAGCAAAATCGATATTCACATGAAGAAAAAAATGGGAGCCACGATCGGCGGAGTGGTAATGATTATTCTCATGTTGTTTATGATTGGTCTTTTTCTGTGGGGCAACAGCCAGGATGCATTACCAATTGGAATTCTAATATTATTTATCGGAATCCCAGTCGTCGTAATCATCTGTATCATCGTAGCATTGAGAAGCAGACTAAAGGAAATCGAAGGAGGAGAAGAAGATGAAGCTGCTAAGTATTGAGTATGTGCCAGGAAAAGAAATTGAGGCACTGGGAATGGTAAAAGGAACGGTTGTTCAGACAAAAAACATCGGACGTGATTTTATGGCAGGAATGAAAACACTTGTCGGTGGTGAGATTGTCGGATATACAGAGATGTTAAACGAAGCCAGACAGATCGCAGTAAAAAGAATGGTAGATGAGGCGAAAGAGTTAGGAGCAGACGCGGTAATCGGAGTTATGTACGGTTCCTCTCAGGTTATGGCAGGAGCGGCAGAAGTGATTGCCTACGGAACAGCCGTAAAAATTATTGAAAAATAAGTGAAAAATTAGAGCAGTTGCCAACTGGGGCGCTGTTCTATTTTTTTGATAAAAATATTATGATAAAATTTCTATAAAATAGCTTTTAGAGAAAACTTGGATGGATTATAATGAGTGTAAAAAATGGAGAAAAGAAAAAATGGTAAAGCATATAATTTTATGGAAACTGAAAGAAGAATATTCAGAGGAGAGAAAACAGCAGATCAAAGCCGGAATCAAAGAAGGGTTAGAAGGTCTTGCCGGACAGATTCCGGGACTTACAGATATTAAAGTCAGAATCGACTGTCTTTCCAGTTCAAACGTGGATGTCATGTTAGATTCTACTTTCGTAGATGAAGAAGCATTGCACAATTACAGCACAAATCCAAAACATGTAGCAGTTGCTGACACAAAAGTCAGACCATACACAGCAATCCGTTCCTGCATGGATTTCGAAATATAATAGATAAAAGGAATGATTTCAGCAGCAGGGAGACTTCATGAAAATCGGTATTATATCAGACATACACAGCAACATCTATGCATTTAAAGCGTGCACAGAATATCTGGAAAAACAGGGTTGCAACGAATACATTTTTCTTGGCGACTACATTTCTGATACGCCATATGCCAGAGAGACATTAGATTATCTTTACGAATTTGTAAAAATGCATACCTGTCATCTGCTAAGAGGCAACCGTGAGGAGTATATGCTCGCACAGAAAGAGGCAAGAGAAAAGAATTCAACAGAGCAGATGTGGATAAGTAACTCCGCAAGTGGAAATCTACTCTACACTTACGGGCAGCTTGTGGATAAAGATTTTGATTTCTTTCGGAATATTCCAATCACATTCGTTTATGAAAAAGAAGGTTATCCATCCATTACCTGCTGTCATGGATCACCGGCGAACAGCCGGGAACTCCTGCAGTTGAATGAAGATCCAGTAAAACAATGGTTAGAAAAGATTGACACCGATTACATGATCTGCGCCCATACCCATTATCCGGGAGAGATGACATACAAAAACAAACATTACTTTAATTCGGGAAGTGTTGGAATATCCATTGATGATGCCGGATATGCACAGTGCATATTGTTAGAGTCCGGTGTGGAAAATGGAACAACAATATGGAAACCTCAATTTCTGAAAGTACCTTATGACAATCAGAAAGTTGCACAGGATATGATCACCGGCGGTCTGCTTTCTATAGCACCGTGGTTTGTGAACAGCAACATTCTGACCATCCTTACTGGAATCGACTGTTCAGCCAAAATGGTTGAGTTGGCAGAAAAACTTGCATTAGAGGACAATGTTCAGGCAAAGTGGCCGCATATTGATGAAAAATATTTTGAAGAGGCAGCCGCATATTATAAAATTCCGGATTACCGTACCAGAAAAAATGAGAAGGAATGTTAGGAAAAAAAGATAACATTTGCAGAACAAACACCATTAGATATAAATCCGGAAAAAAACAGGAGATGATGAAAATGAATATAAGAACTGCAACATTACAAGACATCGACCAGATTGCGGCAGTGGAAAAAGAATGCTTTCCGGCAGCAGAGGCCGCGACAAAAGAAGAATTTGCAAAAAGGCTGGAACAGTATGCAGATCATTTTTGGCTTATGTTCGAGGGCGAAAAATTAATTTCATTCGTGGACGGAATGGTAACAGACGAGCCGGATCTTACAGATGAGATGTACGAAAACGCCACGATGCATAATGAAAATGGTGCATGGCAGATGATTTTTGGTGTTAACACCATACCGGAATATCGCAAACACGGCTATGCAGGCGAACTTTTAAACAGAGCCATTGAGAATGCCAGAACGCAGGGAAGAAAAGGACTTGTTCTGACCTGCAAAGACCGGCTCATTCACTATTATGCAAAGTTCGGTTTTGTAAATGAGGGTGTATCGGAATCCGTTCATGGAAATGTGGTCTGGAATCAGATGCGGCTTACCTTTTAAAATTTTAAAAATAAAAAATTATCCGGATATGGTAACAGGATGAGGAGACAGCTATGAAACAGGAAAAAGTGCGCAAACATATCTTTTTTTACGGGCGCGTCCAGGGAGTAGGCTTCCGTTATTATGCAGTGCAGAAAGCAAACCAGCTTGGACTTACCGGCTGGGTGAAAAATTTATATGACGGCAGTGTGGAAATGGAAGTGGAAGGACAGGAAGAATTGATCGACCAGCTTATCATTTTTTTACAGAACCGGACATATATCTGGATCGAGCGGATCGATGCAAAAAAAATTCCATTGCAGCAGGATAGTTCTTTTTGCGAAATATATTAATCCGGAGGAAGTTTCATGAAGTGGGTGAATGATGATTATTCGCATAATCTAAGAATCTATGAAAAAAGAGATGCACGAAAGGCGATTATTGTATATTGTCTGATTCTTGGAAGTGCCTTTTTTCAAGGCTGGCTCTATACAACAAACTTAAATGTTTATGTGTTAAATTTGTCACAAATAGGGATACCTTTACTTATCACTATATTATTTTTATATTTTTTTCATAACAGCAGAGAAAATATAAGTAGCATAGGAATTCATGCAGAAAATCTAAAGAAAAGTATTATATCAGGCATTGCAGGAGGAGTTCTGCTCCTTGCTATACAAATATTATTGTACATAATTCAGGGAAAATCAATTTCATTTACAATAAATCAACTATTTTTAAATTGGATGATATATATTGTTGCCGGATTTGAGGAAGAGGTTTTATTTAGAGGGTATATACAGACAAGAATGTCAGGGTTGATAAACAGTCAATTGGTAATCAGTATAATCAATTCACTTTTATTCCTGTTAATACATTATCCGGTAAGATGGGTAGTTTCAGGAATGATAACAATTCATGTGCTGTCATTTACGTATATAATCTGTCTGATAGTGTTACATTTCTTTTGCGATGCAGTATATAAGAGAACAAACTGCTTATGGGGGTCTGTAGTGCTCCATATAATCTACAATGCGGTAGGTGCGATGATTATAATTCAATAAAAGTTAAATATGGTGAAATTACTACACATTTATTCAGATAGTTATGATTATCACAATCATATAGTCAAAGAAGGGAGAACATAAATATGCCATGTACAACAATTTTAGTAGGAAAAAAAGCAAGTTATGATGGATCAACCATAATCGCAAGAAATGATGATTCTGGTTCCGGACATTATACTTCAAAAAAATTTGCAGTGATCCACCCGGAGGAACAGCCGAAAATCTATAAATCGGTCATTTCACATGTCAAAATCGAGCTTCCGGAACATCCGATGCGCTATACTGCAATGCCAAATGCAGAAGAGGGCGAAGGTATCTGGGCAGCCTGCGGAGTGAATGAAGCGCATGTCGGAATGACAGCAACGGAAACGATCACATCCAATTCAAGAGTTCTTGGTGCAGATCCGCTTGTAAGATATCAGCCTGCAAAAGACGGAAAAGAAGAAATTCCTGGAGGAATCGGGGAAGAGGATATTGTATACATTGTACTTCCATACATACATAGTGCAAGGGAAGGTGTCAAACGTCTTGGCAGCCTGTTAGAACAGTATGGTACTTATGAAATGAATGGAATTGCATTTCAGGATGCAGATGAGATATGGTGGCTTGAGACCATCGGTGGCCATCACTGGATCGCACGCAAAGTACCGGATGATGTTTATGTCATGATGCCAAATCAGTTTGGAATGGATCAGTTCGATCTTGAGGATGCACTTTCAAACCAGAAAGAATATATGTGTTCCGCCGATCTGAAGGAGTTTGTTGAAAAATATCATTTGAACCTTTCACAGGATGGAACATTTAATCCAAGAGATATTTTTGGCAGTCATGATGACTCTGATCATGTATACAATACACCGAGAGCATGGTATATGGCACGCTGCCTGAATCCGAGTACAATGAACTGGGATGGACCGGACGCGGACTTTACACCACTTTCTGATGATATCCCTTGGTGCATGGTTCCGGAGAAAAAGGTGACGATCGAAGATGTGAAATACGTTCTTTCTTCTCATTTTCAGGGAACACCGTATGATCCGTATGCATCTTATGGAGATAAATCCATGAAAGGTGCATATCGTGCAATTGGTGTAAACCGGACAGATTTCTTAGGAATCATCCAGATGAGACCGGATGCAGGAGAAGACAGCCGGGCAATCGAATGGGTAGCATTTGCTTCAAACGTATTTAATACAGCCGCACCGTTCTACACAGATGTAGAGAAAGTACCGGAGTATTTTTCCAATACGACAGGCGATGCTTCAACAGATAATTTTTACTGGGCAAGCAGGATGATCGCAGCCATGGCAGATGCTTCTTATAGCAAATCCATTTTCCATATTGAACGTTATCAGGAAAGAGTCATGTCAAAAGGACATGAATATATCAACCAATATGATGAACTTCTGTCAAAAGAAAGTGATGCAGAAAAACGCATGCAGCTTCGTCAGGAGGCAAATGAAAAAATTGCTGACATGGTAAAAAAAGAAACGCAGGATACATTGAATAAAGTATTGTATGAGCTGAGCAATCAGATGAAAAATGCATACTCCAGATCAGACGCATAAGGAACGATTATATTTGGACATAAACTTGCAATTGATGCAGAAAAATCTTCCAGAAATTAAATGGTTAATTGTGTTGCTGGTGAAAGAAATTAAAAAGTATTTCAAATCAGAAAAGGAAGAAATAGAACAATCGGAAGTTATATGTGTAGGAGGATTATTATGAATACAGTTAGAATGATTTTATGTGGAAATGTTGAAGATAGCAGAATGAATCCAAGTGAAAAAGTAGGAGTAGTATCAGTGGTTTATGTTTCTACAGAGGAGGAAAAAATTAAGAATAAACTTAAAAAATTGCAAGATAAAAATCCTGAAAAATTTTATATGGAATACGTTACTCCATTAGATGTTGACTTAACAAGTTTAGAGCACTATCCATCGATTGAAATATCAAAAAATGATTTACAATAACAACTTCCGGTTATGGAGGATACGTATGCGAAGAAGAGACAGAGAGGTAACAGAACATAGTGAAATCATGCATATCCTTGATTCTGGCAAGGTTTTGCATCTCGGTTTAGTGGATCAAGGAAAGCCATACATAGTTCCCATGAACTATGGCTATGTTTTTGAAGGAGAAAAGCTCGTATTTTATTTGCATGGGGCGTTAGAGGGGCGTAAACTTGACATTATCAGAAATAATTCTAATTGTTGCGTTCAAATTGAGTGTGATATACAGCCATTTTCAGGTAAAGTAGCCTGCCAATATGGATGCAGCTACTATTCTTTTGATGGATTTGGAACGGCAAAGATTGTGGAAACACCGAAAGAAAAAATCAGGGCATTGAGGGCATTAATGAAAACACAAACCGGTAAGGATTTTGAGTTTAATGAGAAATTGGTTTCAATTGTTAGTGTGATTCGAATTGATTGCGATTATTATACTGCAAAGCACAGACCGTTGCCAGGCGCCGAATAAAGTGGTAAAAGAATGGCTGATGAAACAGGGGTATGATTGT
>OGFW01000653.1_pt1 | contig 34539 bp, 30 predicted proteins | sample 1570991 | NCBI WGS metagenome assembly OGFW01 (sample SAMEA2582074, study PRJEB24529) | metagenome | biome: Human gut stool | place: China | collected 2011
TTGGCGTTTGATTATAGAAGGAAAGAATATTACACATATTAATTGGCGTGGAAAGGCTACGCACTATAACTTTGAGAATATAAAAATAAAGGTGTGTTCAAATTTGACAATAAAAGTTTACGAAGGTAATCGCAAAGTTATTGTGATTGATAGTAATATGAAAAATTTATCTTCTTTTATGTCTTGGGCGGATGCATACAAAATTCCAAGAATTTAAATGCTAAAAATGGCGAGGTTGAAAGTTTTGTAAGAGGTGAAGAGAAAATGCGTTCGGTCATACACGGAGGAGACATCTATCAAAATGAAATAGAACTGGATTTTTCGGTCAATATCAATCCTTTTGGAATACCGGAAAAAGTGAAGGAGGCAATGCAGGAATCTTTGGAACTCTGTGAGCATTACCCGGACATTCATCATGCAAAACTGATCGAAAAAATCGGAGCATACTATCACATTCCAGAGGAACATATTTTGTGTGGAAACGGTGCATCTGAATTGTTTGTGGCAATCGTTCATGCAACCAAACCGAGAAAAATTGTGATACCAGTACCTTCTTTTTATGGTTATGAGAAAGCTGCAAACGTGACAGAGGCAGAGATTTCCTATTATGAGATGAAAGAGAAGGACGGATTCTGTCTGACCGAAGCATTTTTACAGGAATTGCAGGAGGATGTGGATTTAGTATTTCTGGCAAACCCGAATAATCCGGTTGGCAATACAATAGAAGACATGTTACTGGAAAAAATATGTGACAGATGCCGGGGAAAAAAGATAACCGTTGTGATAGATGAATGTTTCCTGGAATTTACGAGGAAAAGGGGATTTTTTGAAACACATTCTTTACAGGAATACCCCAATGTGATAATTGTGAAGGCTTTCACAAAGTTATATGCGATTCCAGGCGTGCGTCTTGGCTTCCTATTCTGTGGGGACCAAAACAGGACAGAGCAAATTTTGAATCAATTGCCGGAGTGGAACATCTCGACAATTGCGGAGGCAGCAGGACTTGCGGCATTAGATGAGACAGAATATTGTAACAAGACAACTTCTTACATCGAGAAAGAGCGTGCGTATCTAAAGGCGGAACTGGAAAAAATGGAGATCAAAGTCTATCCGGGAGAGGCGGATTTCCTGCTCTTAAAGACAGAGCATCCGTTGTACGAAAAGTTATTAAGGGCAAAAATTCTGATCCGGGATTGCGGCAATTACAGAGGATTAAGTAAGGGATACTATCGTATTGCTGTGAAGACACATAAAGAGAATGAAAAATTGATTGCAACTATTATATAAAGAATTTCGCAATCACCCATATCATACTGCAGGAAAGTAAGGAGCATCAGATGGAAAACATAGAATACGTCAGACCACAGGATATCGAAAAACGAAGCTTTGCCATAATCTCAAAAGAGCTGGAGGAAAAAGGAATCGTTCTTCCAAAAGAGCAGGAGCTTGTGACGAAGAGAGCCATCCATACCAGCGCAGATTTTGATTATGCAAAGACCATGACTTATTCCGCCCATGCGGTCGGGATTGCAAAAAAACTGATACAAAATGGTGCAGACATTGTCACCGATACAAACATGGCACTTGCCGGCGTGAATAAAAAAGAACTGGCAAAATACGGAGGAGAGGCACACTGTTTTATGGCTGAGGAAGAGGTGGCAAAGATTGCAAAAGAGCGCGGTGTCACAAGGGCAGCTGTGAGCATGGAAAAAGCAGCACAGATAGAAAAGCCGGTGATCTTTACCATAGGCAATGCGCCGACAGCATTGATCGAATTATATGAAATGATACAGAGCGGAAAATACCGCCCGGCATTTATTATCGGGGTTCCGGTAGGATTTGTGAATGTGGAGGCTGCAAAGGATCTGATTTTAAAAACGGATGTACCGTATATTATCAACCGGGGAAGAAAAGGTGGCAGTAATATTGCAGCGGCAATCTGCAATGCGCTTTTATATGAACTTGGAGATAAAAATTAAATATAAATTTAATTAATTAATTCACTGGTCTGAGGAGTTGCCGTGCAGACCATAAGAAAATCATGCAAGAGTGGATGAATGATGCGATATGGATTTACAACAGGAAGCTGTGCGGCGGCTGCCTCGAAAGCAGCAGCATATATGCTTCTGACAGGAAAGTTAAAACAAAATATAACAATACAGACACCGAAAGGGATTCTGTTTCAAACAGAGATACTTGAAACTACAAGAAGTGAAACAGAAGTTACCTGCGCAGTACGAAAAGATGGTGGAGATGATCCCGATATTACATCCGGGACACTCATTTTTTCCACGGTGCGTTTTGCAGACCGGGAGAAAAAAATACCGGGGCAGAATAACAGACAACTTTCAGGCATTCATGTGGAAGCGATGCAGGAGAAACGGGCAGTTATTTGCATTGACGGTGGCGAGGGTGTTGGCAGAGTGACAAAGCCCGGATTAGATCAGCAGGTCGGAAATGCAGCCATTAATCATGTGCCACGGGAAATGATCGAAAAAGAAGTGCAGGAGGTATGCGCATTGGCAGATTTTTCCGGAGAACTTCATATCACGATCTCGGTGCCCGACGGAGAACGTTTGGCGGAGCAGACCTTCAATCCGAGGCTTGGAATCGTCGGGGGAATTTCCATTTTGGGAACTTCCGGGATCGTAGAACCGATGAGCAGTCAGGCGCTTCTTGATACGATCAAAGTGGAATTGAACCAGAAAAAGGCAGAAGGTTATGGGATCGTTGCTGTTTCGCCCGGTAATTACGGGTTGGATTACATGAAAAAAACATATGGTTACGACCTTGACCGGAGCGTAAAGTGCAGTAATTTTATCGGAGACACCATTGATATGGCGATCACCACTGGATTTGAAAAAATGCTGCTCACAGGACATATCGGCAAGCTTGTGAAAGTGGCAGGAGGAATCATGAACACACATTCCAGAGAGGGAGACTGCCGTATGGAAGTGCTTGCCGCAGCTTCTGTGAGAAATCAGGTGCCTTATCCGGTTTTAGAGGAAATCCTGCAATGTGTCACCACGGAAGAAGCAGTCAGGAAACTGGATGCCTGTGGGAAAAAAGATGCTGTGATGCAGGATCTACTGTCAAAAATCATGTTTTATCTGAATAAACGGGCGGCAGGAAAACTGCAGATCGAGGTTATCCTTTACTCCAATGAATTTGGAGAGCTGGCAAAGTCCGCTGGAGCAGAGAAGTTTTTACAGGAATTAATGTGATTTATTAGACAATTGCGAAACTCTTGAAAACCTAAATTAAATTGTGAAAAATTAACAAAAGCTTGAGAAAACACTGGGGAGCGGTCGGTCCTTAGAAGGCAGATACAACGTAAGTTGTGACTGGCTTCTTAGTACCGTTACCAGCGACACGTAGCGAAAGCGTGTTTTCGAAAATTTTGTTGATTTTGAACAATTGAAAGAAGAGTATGAGGAGTTTCGCAATTGTCTATAACTTGTTACTTTTCATCTCTATGTGTTTATGCTATCATAGGAACCCGTAAGAATCAAAATATTTTTAGTGAGGTTATGAATATGAATTTTATTAAGAAAAACTGGAAAGGTGTGCTGTTATGCCTGATAATCGCGATTCCAAGCTGGATTTTAGGAAAAATTTTCCCAATTGTAGGTGGTCCTGTCTTTGCGATCCTCCTAGGAATGGTCATTACATTATTGGTCAGCGATAAATCTGCTCTACAGAGCGGCATCACATTTGTGTCCAAAAAGATCCTGCAATATGCTGTTATTTTACTTGGTTTTGGAATGAATCTCTCTGTCATCCTGCAGACAGGAAAACAATCGCTTCCAATCATTCTTGCAACGATCACAACATCCCTTGTTGTTGCCTGGGTATTACATAAAATCCTTCATGTTCCCGAAAAAATCTCCACACTCATCGGTGTAGGTTCCTCGATCTGCGGAGGCTCCGCAATTGCAGCTACTGCTCCTGTCATTGACGCTGATGATGAGGAAGTTGCACAATCAATTTCTGTCATTTTCTTTTTCAATATGCTTGCCGCTTTATTTTTTCCTATGCTTGGCACCGTTCTCGGTTTTTCCCAGACAAGCGGAGAAGCTTTCGGTATTTTTGCCGGAACTGCTGTGAATGACACCTCTTCCGTTACCGCTGCTGCCTCCACCTGGGATTCCATGTACAACCTTGGTTCGGCGACTTTGGATAAAGCTGTCACCGTAAAACTTACAAGAACACTGGCAATTATTCCAATCACGCTTGTCCTTGCTTTTCTTCGAACCAGAAGGGAACAAACGGATCATAATAAAGTGGATTTTAAAAAGATTTTTCCAATGTTCATTCTCTATTTTATAATTGCATCCATTATTACAACAATAGCAGTGAACTTCGGTGTTCCAGCAGCTGTTTTCAATCCGCTAAAAACTTTGAGCAAGTTTTTCATCGTTCTTGCCATGAGTGCAATTGGTCTGAATACCAATATTGTGAAATTAGTGAAAACAGGAGCCAAACCTTTGCTTCTTGGATTCAGCTGCTGGATCGGTATTACCTGTATGAGTTTGCTGATGCAACACGTATTAGGTCTGTGGTAAAATTACGGATCATTTTGATAGGAGGAAGCGGTTTTCGCTCCTTCTATTTTTGTATTCTGGCAAATAGAAGCGCTATCGCCATCAGAAAGCCTCCCACAAACACAAAGCACCACTGGATTCCGATTTTCGTCAAAAATGCTGATGCTGATAGCGTCAGAATCTCCACCAGATTCACGCCCATATTAAGCACAGACAGTGTTGCCGCGCGCTGGCTGCCACACTCTGTCTCGTCCACAAACTGATTTTCCAGATCCATCAGCAGATATTCCGGGAGATTTAAAAGCAACGGCAATATTAGCATTAGAAGCAGCACGGCTGCCCTGAATTTTATCACGCCAAAAAGAAGAAAAGCCACCCCTGCTGTAACGGCTGTAACTGCGAGCATTTTTTTCCTGCCGGACTTTCCGTTTTTTCCGTCAGACAATTTTCCTAAAATGGGTTCTGCCAGCATCTGTACGGCTGAATAGCTCAAAATGATCAATGACATGCATTCTACCGGCAAACCGCAGTTTTCAAGTTTTACCACATAAAAGAAGTTGATCAGAAGCCATGCGATACTGAAAATCGCCAGCGAAATCACAAACAGGAATGCTTTTTTATTTTTAAATATCGCTAAAATCTGTACTTCCTTCCTGTCTGCAATTACCGCTTTACTGCTTTCACTTCTCAGGAAGAACGAGCACACAACCGCTATAATATCCATGACTACAGTTGTAATCAACAAACCTTCCATACCACTTATTTTATAAATCCCGGCATACGCGACTGTACTGATGATAAAACCTGCTGTTCCGAAATTTCCTGCGTGTGCCGTTTTTGCAAGATATCCGTTTTCTCCATACAGAGCGTACAAATACGCGCTTCCCGTCCCGGAGGTAAAGCACGCCGCAATTCCCTCTACAACTGCCTCCACGACAAACAGTACAAGCGACCGGCTCACAAAGGCTGCGAGCAATAAACTTCTCGCACCAAGCAATAGCACCTGCGCCAAAATCAGTGATTTCCGGTATCCAATTTTATCGGTTATAAATCCTGTTGGAATTTCCCCCAGAAAAATCACGCCAGACAATAATGCCTGAAGGAGGAAAAATACATGTTCCGACACACCAGCCTGCGTTCTTACCAGCAACGCAACCGGTGCAAAAAAGACAAGTCCATTCAAAAAACAGACTCCATCATAACTATCAAATTTTAATTTTTTCATGAGATATCTCCTTTTTTCTAATTCGTAATCAGTTGACCGATCTTCTTTTTTGTAACCCAAAAAAAGGATTACATCTGTCTGTAACCTGATCTAAAAACTGTGCCGTCTTTGATCTCAGCCAGTTTTTCCATCATTGAATTAGAAAAAAATCAATGTCTCATGTATTTGATAACCTCCGGAGTCTTACTTTTAAAATATACTGTTATTTAAAAACTGTATCAGTGAGAAATGTTCACTGACGTAATTTATACTAACATAACGTATTTCAAATTACAAGTTTCAGTGCCCCTCTCACTTTTATACCACCTCTGGAGCTATTATAACAACTCTGCCATATATAACGCAAATAAATCATTACTGTTACCTTTGTTTATACGAAAGGGCAATCTCATTTTCTTCATTTTTGCACGAAAAGCCAGCTTTATTTCTTGCAATTCTACACGAAAAGTCTGCCATAACAAGACACATCAGGAAACAATTGTTTCTTTTCCAGATCCATTCCAAATAAAGGCTTTCGACCGTGCTCTTCTCGCACTGCTTTAATATTTTTTCATCACTTTGCAGTGTTTTCAAATTCTCCTTCCAACCGGAAAAATCGGACCATTTTCCCGGAATCAAGTCTGTAAACCAGCTTAGATTTCGTTTGTATTCGTAATGAAGGATCTGACCGTCTAATCCATATCTGCTGATAAATTCTGCCGCAGTCCTGTTAATCGCTTTCGACTTGTCTGTATAGAGCAGACTGATTTTGTCATAGCAGACTTCCTGTTGATGATTTTCTGATAAGCTGCCTGTCTGCTGGTCTCCGCGGCTTCCAGTCTGTGTTCCGGAAGCTGTCTCATCGTTTGCAGCGCTCTGACATAGCATTATATTTTGTGGTTCTTTTACGATACCGCGCACAGTAAGCTCTCTTCCGTTGTATAGGATCTGCTGTCCTTCCACCTCTGTTCCACCAAACAACTGCTCCGCTAAGGATGCACCTAGGATGCAGCCCTCTGTGTCGCTTTCCGGCAGATTTTTTCCCCACGGAAGGACGGAGTGGGAATCTCCACAGAGTAACAAAATATCCGCTTTGCTGCTCCGTTCGTTTATCGTAGCACGAACTGTCTGATTTTTCTGCTCTGTCCACGCTGTGAATGTCTCTGCGGATGCCGTATCCTGCCGGATTGACGCTATTTCGCTCTGGGTAAACTTGTCTTCCCCAGACTGGATTGTGATGATATTGGAAAAATCCTCTGTTTTATTATGATAAACGCATACAAATACCAAAAATACAGCTCCAAATAATCCAAAAGCCAGACTTGCGATCCTTTTTCTGTAACTTATTTTTTTCATTGTTCTGTCCTTACTCCGTCATCCGCACAACATCCCCGTTTCCAACCGTCCGATCAGAATCTGTGATGATCTGGCAGTCCGCACTCAGTGAGTTTCCGCTTACCGCTGCATAACTGCTGTTTTTATCTAAAATCTGCACTTCCGCCTTCCTCGCGATATACTGCTCTCCGAGCACTGTATTTTCCGTCTCTAAGAGTAACACATACGCTTTGTTATTTTCCTGCCAAACGGCTGTAACCGGCACAAGGTAATCATAGCTTTCCGATTTTCTTGTGGCAGTCATCTGTGCGCTCTCACCCGGCAAGAAACCATCCCCCTGCATAGCAATTGACACTTTTATGCTGCTTCCGTCTTCCGATGTTTCCAGGGAAACAATGCTGCAATCAGACGTTTCCTTACCGACACCGGTAATCGTTGCATTATCTCCCACTGAGAGATATTCCCTGTTTTTGCTGTCCGTTGTCGTAGTAAAAAAAAGTCCACTCTGCTCATCGCTCATGACAACTGCCGCCGTGTCTGTTGTTTTCTGCCCGGTTTCCACACATACTTTTGTAATAATCCCGGAGGATGGTGCAGTTATCTCTCCGTTCTGCTGCTTTAGGGTTTTCAGCTTTTCTAACTGTTTCTGGAACTGCTCTAAAGAAATGGCGTTGATTTCCTGCGTGTGATCGATGTCTGCAGACAGACCTGCATCTTCTACCGCGCGCTCTGCGGCTTTCTTTGCATCCTCTGCAGTACTTGTATTGGATTCCAGCTGTTCCTGCTTCTCCTCTAATGCGACGCTGGCAGAGTCAAGTGCCGCCTGCTTTTCAGTAACTTTTGCCTGAATTGTGTCGTATGTGTTCTGCTTTTCCTGCACAGCTTCTTCTAACTGCTGGAGCTTCTGTGTTATGGTTGAATTTGTATCTTTCTTTTCTGCTTCGCCTGTCTGATCTGCGGTATCTTTACTTTGCTCTGCTGCAGCTGCATCCTTCACATTTTGCAGTTCCTCTTTGACTGCATTCAGCTCCTTCTCCGCCTGTGCAAGTGCATCCTTCGCACTGTTTAATTCCTTCTCTGCCTGACTTTTCGCATCCGCCGCTTTCTGCAATGCCTCATTTGCCTTCCCATCGGAAACTGTATTCTTCGCTATCGTTTCCTCATAATCTTCCTGCGCACGCTTTAACTCCAGCTGCTGCTTTGCGTCTGCCTGCGCTTTATTTTTCTTCAGGGAATCATTTTCAAGCTGAAGCTTTTTGATCTGGTTCTGCAGCTCATAAATCTGATCTTCCAGACTGTCCATATCAAGTGCAAAAAGAGTTTCTCCTTCCCCGATGCTTTCTCCCGTATGCACATTGACCTGTGCAACCAGAATTCCTTCCTCTATGACAATCGCTTTCTCGCCGCCTGCCTCCACGGTTCCCAATGCCATAACCGTGTGCTCGATCTTTCCGGGTGACGGAGCTGATGCCGTTACCTGTGGGACAGTGATGGATGCCGCCACCCGCGATGCAATCGTGAAAACCAGCATGACCGCAAGTAAACCAGCCAGCCCTTTTAACCAGAAAATTCCCGATTTTCCGGTTACTGCTATTTCATTTTCCGAATTTTTGTTTTTTCTTATATTTTTCATATTCTCAATTACACTCTGCTTCTGCACTATTCCTTCGCTCCCGCCATCGCAATTCCCTGCTCCAGATAGTCCTGTCCTGCCAGAAAAACAAACATCGCGGGCAGGATCGTCACCAGTGATGCACAGAGTGAAAATCCTGCGTTCTGGCTTGTGATCTCCGGCAGAAAAAGTGACAACGGCCAGAGACTTTTTGTTTTCAAAAACGTCATCGGCTGCTCTAACATGCTAAAACAGTCCAAAAACGAAAATACCAGCGCCGACAGGATGCCCGGACTTCCAAGCGGTATGCCGATCCGCAAAAAAATCTGGAATTCTCCCGCCCCGTCCATACGTGCCGCCTCCATGACATTTTCCGGTATTCCACGGAAAAAGCGGTACATAATAAAGACGGAAAACGTTGCAAAAATTCCGGGCAAAACGACTGACTGCGGTCTGTCCAGCATTCCCAGACGGTTTAACACCAGATACTGCGACAACATCGTGACCTGAAACGGCATCATCATCACGAGAATGAACAGCCGGTAAACTGTTTTTCTTCCGCGGAAAGAATACCGCGCCAGCCCCCACGCTGCCGGCATGCCAAAAAGCATCTGCCCTGCCAGAATTGCCCCCGTGTAAAAAATCGAGTTCCAGAACATCTGAAAATATTCTGGTGAATCGAAAAGAAGCTCCACAACATTCTGCAACGTCGGGTATTGTGGCAAAAGATGCCAGATAGCAAGCCCATCTCCCTTTCCGAGTGCAGGTGCGATGCACGTATAGATTTCATGGTTTCCCATAAAAGTGCCGACAAGCAGAAAGAGAACCGGAGCAAGACACAAGCCTGCCGCCAGAATCAGTATTCCTGTTATTATTATTCTCTTCATGAAATTCTTCTTTCTATATTTATATTGTACATCTTCCTTTTTATCTGCTGTCTCCTGTTCATTATCCTTCCCGCTCCCAGCTTCGCTCAAGTAACAGCACAAACACCGCAATTACAAACGCGAGCATCACAGATGCCGCCGCCATCTTATCCACCGAGAGCGTCTGGAACCAGTTGTTGAACACATGCTGCAACAGATAAATATTTTCCTGCGGATAGCTGCCTGCTGCCATGTAAACCTCCCGGAACGCTTTAAATGAATTTAAAACCGACAAAATGACAACGGTAAATGCCACCGGGCGGAGATTCGGAAGTGTGATATAGAAAAACTTTTTCCATTTTCCGGCTCCGTCCACCTCTGCCGCCTCATAAATCCCCTGTGGGATTGCGGAAAGCCCCGCCATCCAGAGCACAATATCGTATCCTAAATATTTCCAGACATAGCTGAATACGAGGATTCCAAATGCGGCATCGGTGTTCATCCAGTCTACCTCCTGCACCGACAAAACGTTTAAAATCTGCCCGATTCCGCTCATTCCTGACAGCGCATGGATTGCACTGTTCACAAATCCGTGGCTGTCAAAAAGAATCTTCCACAGTACGACCACACTTGCCGCCGGGATTGCCATCGGAAGCAGATACATACTTTTAAGTGCCGCTACACTGCCCCGGTAAAACTGTTCCATCGTCACATCCCGGTGTTTTTTCTTTTTCTCTGCCAGAATCAAAACCTGCTGCAACAGCAGTGCCAGTATCAATGATAACAGCAGCAGACATGGAATACAGGTGACCACAAAACGCAGTGTATTTTTCGCTGCAAGATCAAAAGCATCATTTTTTATCACCTGCACGTAGTTACTGATCCCGACAAAACTGCCATCCACGGTCTGGAAAAAAGAGCGCCGCACCACATCTGCAAATGGGATCAGTCCAAACACCGATACTCCCAGAAATTCGGGCAACAGAAAATACCAGCCGGGATTTCGCTTTTTTCTGATTTTATGTCTTTTCATCCTCATGCCTTTCTCATAGCCTGCTGCAATCTCCCATCCTCTTCCTTTTTTACTGTTGCTCTGCAAGATACAGATTCACTTTCTTCGTGATCTCATTTACCGTTTCTTCGAGGTTTTTCTCCCCTTTTACATAGCTTGTTCCCTGTTCGATCACAAGATTCTGGATCGTACGGTCTGTGAGTGCTGACTGCTCCACTGCTTCCAGCTGCGCTAAAATTGCGTCTGCTTCCTCCTGTGTCATGGAGCGGTATTCAATCGTATAGATTTTGTCGCTTCCATCCCTGTTAAATGCCATGCTTGTTTCCGTCCGTCCCATCAATGCATTGATCTGATCTTTTAAAGCTGCCTCATTCACCGGAATTCCGTTGCTGGAAGCCCCTGCCTCTTTTCCGAGCAGTGTTTTCACAAACGCTTTCCCTGCATCCTCATTGCCCCCAGATACCACACCTGCCTGTAAAAATGGGACATAAGAAGAAGTTCCACCATTCGACAACACCCCATAAACCGCTCCGTCCGTCGTACCGGCGCTCAACATCAACTGGAAATCCTCGACATCTGCAATGGTTCCAAATTCCACTTTACATGTCTCTGCAAATAAATCCATGCTGTCTAATGTTCCATAACGGTATCCATCGCACATTCCGCTCTCAAAAAAATTGCCATAAGATTCGATATCTCTGTGATCATCCACATCATAAATACGTTTCACCTGTGTCAGATAATCGGAAACTTTCGTTTCATCCAGACTTCCGTCCTCCTTTACCCAGTTTTGGGAATCTACATTGTAAAAATCAAGCAGTAACTCTTCCGCCATCTTCTGCTGTACCACATAAGTCGTACTTTTGTCTTTTGCCAGGGTTTCGATGCGGTCTGCAAGTGCCTGCGTGGACTTTCCTGCATCTACCGTCTGCTGATCTGACGTGATAAATGATACTAAGAAACGTGTCGGAATCGCATATATCTTTCCATCCTTTGTGCTGTCTTTCACAATGGAATCCACAAGTCCATCCGAAGCCTTTACCTCATCCACAACATCACTGATATCTGTTAAAATTCCTTTTTCCACATAGCTGTCCACCGGCATTCCATCTAAGATAAGCACATCCGGTCCATTTCCTGCCAGGATATCCGTGCTCAACGTCTTCAATGCGTCCTCTAACGTCACTCCATTATCATCCGTCATGCCAATTTCAAGGTTTACATAAATATCTGCATACTCCTGACGGAAAATATTGACCACCTGACGCAGCGTATCGGAATCCTGCAATGCATAAATATTGAGTTCCTGATTCAGGTTGGCAGATGCGTCTGCATCGTAGGTGTAGCTGTAGAGTGCACCCTCCATTCCGTTATTTCCTGCCACAAAAAGATGCGTCTCGTCCTGCATATACACTCCGTAAAAAATCGCACCGCTGTTGCTCAATGCAGTCTGCTCGCCCTGTACCAGCTCCTCCACAACTGCTCCACCTGTTGTATAGTGGAAAATTCCTTTATAATCTGCAAAAATAATACTGTTATCATTCTCCGCTTTTGCAAACGTCACCGGAAGTCCGGTATCGGTATTTCGATAAACGAGGTTATCATCTGAACAGATCTGCTCAGTCAATGCGGTCAGCTCGTCCGTCTCTTTTCCGGTTGTCGTGTCATAGCAGAGCACCTTGTCACTTGTGACGATATAGCAATTCGTTCCAACCACATCAAAATAAGGAATATAGGTATCCTCATCAATTTCAAATGTCACTGTTTTGCTTCCATCTGTACAGTCAATTCCATACAAACCGCCCACTGTATCGCGCACGATCAGCTGTTTATTACTGTCAAATGCTGCAACTGATACAAAGGCATCTTCTACCGGCATTTCAATGGAAAATGTATGTGTGCTTCCGTCTGCGTCCACAATTGTAACCGGACATAATCCGTTTTCTGTGTAATCAAGAAACGCAACTGTTCCATCCTCTGCGACTGCGACATTACTGTAAGAGATATCTTCAAGCGGTGTTGTCTCCCAGCTTCCGCCTCCATCACTGCTTTTTGCCACATAGATGCCATAATCTGCATCCTGCCCTACAACTTCAAGTGTTCCATCTGACAGTGCTTTGAACTGTAAAATGCTATTGATCTCTTTCGGAAGTGCTACTTTTGATTCAATAAATCTTCCTTTGCCGCCTCCTGCGCTGCCATCAGCATTCGTGCCACTGCTTTCTGTTCCATCTAAGCCTCCGCCTGCATTTTTTCCGCAGCCAGTGAACATTCCTGCTATCAATGTCATCAGAAGAACTAAAACCATTGTGACAACTAGCATGCTTAGTTTTTGCCTGTTTTTTATCTTTGCATTTTTCATTTTGTTTTCATGACCTTTCTTTTTATTTTTCTTTTATAATTGCAGCTCCACAATCATTGCCAGAACAAGCAGCTGTTCCTCTGCTTTGGCATTCTACATGTAGTATTTTTCGTTTCTGGTTTTATCTTACAGAAGAAATCTTAGAAAAATCTTTAAATCTGGCTTTAATTGTTGTCTTTAATTTTATTTTTTGCATTGTATGTACGCTTTGCGTGTGTTATAATGCATAAAATTATACGCAATGTGTGTATTTTGTGTATGATTGTTACTTCCTCCACAGGTGCATGCTACGCTGAAATTGCAAATATTTTTGGATCAAAAACAAACGTCATATTATATCAGGAGGTTTTATGGATAGCAGAGAATATTTAATTGAATTGAGAACAAGTACCGGCATGACACGCAGAGAATTCTGCGAATATTTCGAAATTCCTTACCGGACACTTCAGGACTGGGAACTTGGAAACCGCAAAATGCCTGATTATCTGTTGCGATTAATGGCTTATAAAGCTAAAATGGAAAAACTCGGAGGGGAGAAAAAGAAAACAAATGAGTAAAATTATAAAAGATACTATTCATGCAAATGGGATAGATATTGGCATTTATACCTCAGATTTTGAAAACGAATACATTTCATTAACAGATATCGCTCGTTATAAAAGCGATGATCCAACTGCTGTAATTCAAAATTGGCTTAGAGGACGAGATGTTCTGGAATTTTTAGGTTTATGGGAGCAACTACATAATCCTAATTTTAAACCCCTCGAATTCGAGGGGTTTAAAATGCAAGCTGGCGCTAATGCTTTCACAATGTCACCAAAAAAATGGATTGAATCCACAAATGCAATTGGCATTGTAAGTAAGTCCGGCCGCTATGGCGGAACATTCGCTCATTCCGACATTGCCTTTGAATTTGCCTCCTGGATTTCTCCTGAATTCAAGCTATACATTATAAAAGATTATAAACGTTTAAAATCAAAGGAAAACAGCCGGTTATCCTTGAATTGGAATCTAAATCGGGAGCTATCCAAATTAAATTACAGAGTTCACACGGATGCAATTAAAGCAAACCTCATTCCACCAGAGCTTACTTCTAAGCAAATTGCATATACATATGCAAGTGAAGCAGACTTATTAAATACCGTTTTATTTGGAATGACCGCAAAAGAGTGGCATGATAAAAATCCTGATAAAAATGGAAATATCAGAGATTATGCCTCTATCTCTCAGCTATTAGTTTTATCTAATATGGAAAGCTACAATGCAATTCTTATAAAACAAGCAAAACCTCAGCCGGAACGAATGCAACTGCTTCATGAATTAGCCGTCCAGCAAATGACTACCCTAAGTGCTCTCGAATTAAACAATCTTCCTGGTATCGAACAGAAATAATCTACAATTTAAAGATTTTTCTAAGATTTCTATGCTATACTCATCCTTATAAATCTCAGGAGACATTATTATGCGTATTTTATTGATCGAAGATGATCTGAATTTTTGTGAAACCCTGCGTTTTCAGTTGGAGCAGGAAGCTTATGAGGTGGATGTATGCCACGACGGAAGAGACGGTCTTGACCTCTTCTTACAGGACGCGCACGACATTGTCCTGCTCGACCGCATGCTCCCGACTATGAATGGTCTGCTCGTGCTGCAAAAAGCTAGACAGGCCGGAATTTCCACGCCTGTCATACTGATCACCGCCCTCGGCGAACTTTACGACCGGATTGAAGGGCTGGATGCCGGTGCAGACGATTACATTGTAAAACCATTCGCCTTCGAAGAACTGACCGCCCGCATCCGCTCCCTCGGCAGACGCAGCGGCAAATGGGAAGATGACAATTTACTTACCATCTGCGACATCAGTTATGACTGCAACGCAAGACTGCTAAGTGGATCTACTGGCTCCATCCGGCTCTCCGGCCGTGAGGGCAGATTGCTTGAAGTTCTTCTGCGAAGTTTTGAGCTCGTCATCCGCCGTGAAGTACTTCTTAGCCGTGTCTGGGGCGTGGATGCAGAAGTGGAGGATTGTAACCTTGACACTTACATCCATTACCTGCGCAAGCGGCTCTCCTACGTTGGAAGCACGCTTGCCTTAAAAACCATCCGCGGTGTCGGATATACGCTGGCTTCCTCCTGATCCTTGATTTTCCATATAAGATCATGAAGCTTCTGTATAGCTGCCGTTACTTTTCAATTATTTTATCCTTATTGCAATTTACAGATACCTTTTTTCACTATCTGCTTTATGTACATTATCAGGAGGTTTCTCATGTTTCCACACTTCACCTTTTCCGACACAACCTATCAGGCTTTGCATCGCAAACTCACCTTATTTTGTACCTGCGTCACACAGATCATTCTCCTTGCCTTAAGTGCTCTGTGTGTTTTTGTTGCAAAAAAAAATATAAAGCAGGGAAACGAAACCGCTTTTCTCACAGAGACAAGTTCTGTCATTTCCCATTTGCAGGAGCAGGATGTCATCTCACACCAGTGGTTAAACCAGTTACAGGAAAACAGTTCTATCCAGATTTATCTTTATGAGAATGGGACTCCACTCTTTTATGACCAGTATCATCAGACAACTGCAGACGAGCAATTATGTGAAAATGCACTTCTCGCCGCAGAAGAGCTTACCGGGAACCCTCCTTTTTTCACGAAAAATAAAAGGCTTTCCTCGCATACGGAATATCAGTTCAACTCCGGCGATAACATTCCCTACATTGCATCCGTCGGCAGTATCCCAAAAGGCGACAGCTACTTAAACTTTCTGATCCTGCGCTCGCTCGCCGAACAGTCTCACCAGATGCTGTCGTTAAGAATCATTGTGAGCATTGCAAATATTACCGCGTTTTTACTGTTGTTTCTCTTTTTCCACTTCTTCATCCGAAAAATGTTAGAACCAGTCGAAACTGCACAGAAAAAGCAGACACAATTCATCGCCTCCGCCTCCCACGAGCTACGCACCCCATTAGCGGTTGTCCGCTCCGGCTTGGAATCCGTTGAAAAATGTTCAAATGAAGCGGAACGAAACCACTTTCTCCATCTGATGTCCGAGGAGACCGTCCACATGAAACGTCTGATCGACGATATGCTGCTGCTCGCAAATTCGGATGCTGACACGCTCACCATCAAACCGGAAGCCTGTCAGCCGGATTTACTGCTCTTAGACACTTATGAAAAGTTCGAACCACTGGCAAAGAAAAACGGGCTTCACCTTATCCTCACTCTGCCGGAAGAAATTCTCCCGGACTGTTTCTGTGATATCCACCGCACAGAACAGATTTTTTCCATTATCGTGGATAATGCACTCTGTTACACACCATCCGGTGGAAAAGTGACACTCTCCTGCCATGCTGAAAATGAAATGCTTTGTTTTCTATTCGAAGATACCGGATGTGGAATTTCAGAGGAAAAGAAATCCCATATTTTTGAACGTTTTTACCGCGCCGACGATGCCCATACCGACAGAGAACACTTTGGACTTGGACTCTGCATTGCGAAAGAGCTCACCGAAAAACAAAATGGGAACATCCAGGTTGTGGATGCTCCCATTTCCGGCAGCTGCTTTATGGTACAATTGCCATGTGCACTTTAATTTTTATGTGATCTCTACGCTCTCCTGTCAGGTTATATTTTTCCTGTTATTCCACATTTTTCAGTGCCTGATCCATCGGAATACGCTTGATTCTTCTGAAATCCAATACCATGACAAGCAGATATCCGATCAGGATAAACAGGAACATTTTCACATAGCCCATCGTGCTTATGCGGAAAGCGTACCATCCACTGTAGGAAAAGAGCATGATCCTCCAGACAGCCTTCATGATGACGACACCTAAAATCACGCTGACAACATCAATCACCACAAGAACTATGGTCGTGGACAACAGATATAAACTTGCAATCTCCCGGTTCTCATAGCCCAGGATTTTTGTCATGGAAATTGCATTTTCGTTCTTCTCGATGATCAGCTTCGTGAGCAGGTAAATCAATACTGCGGATAACAGGATGCACAGATACTGGAAGTAGGTCATATAAGAGCCCATGGAATGATCGAGCTGGTCACACATTTTCGTAATGTCGTGTTCTGTGATGACGGTTGCGATCCCATCCTCATCAATATCTGTGATCTCTGAATCCGAGAGATAGCCTGTGAATGCATCACTGTCCATGTCAAAGATTTCACAATACTGTTCATTGGACAGAAATACTGCCAGCGCCTGACTGTGATCATAGATTCCTGCAACCTCAAATTCATACTGTTTGTTCTCATATTTTTCGTCAAGAACCACTGTGTCGCCCACGCTCAGACTGTATTTATCTGCATAGGAAGCAGAAATATATACCTCGTTTCCTTTCAGGGCAGACAGGTCACTGATTTTCACATACCGGCTGTCATCCTCGATTCCGTAGACAGAAATCTCCTCATCTAACGTATCGCTCTTGTGCTGCAGAGATGTCATATTGAATTTCTCTGCATCCTTATTGCCCGTTGTGATAATGTCTCCATCCTCATTCTCATAAGACTTTAACACATACTGATAATTCGTGAACATCATATCTGAAACATTGGATTTGTAATAGTCGAGCGTCTCCGGCATACCGACCGCCATTGCGAGCATAATGCCGATAAACCAGATCCCCACAAATAAAATCAGGTAATTTGTCACATTCTGGAACATGATACGCAGGCGGAAACGGCTTAAAAAGCTCCATTTTGGCAGGCGCATTGCTTTTTTACGTTTTGTTTTTTTCAGATCATGACGCAAAAACTGTAATGGTGTATGCCGCATCATTTTTATAATGACGATGAGATTGACCGCAAGCATTAAAACAACCGGGATGATTGTTGTCTTGAAAAAAGCATCCGGGTTCCAGACTGTCTGATAAGTTGGAAGACTGTAGCTGTTATAATACATGCCGACAACCACATTTTTAAATACGGTATAGCCGAGGATATTTCCTACGCACGCTGCGAGAAGTGTCACGATCACCGGCATGGAAATATAATGTCTGACCAGTTCATCTCTCGTATAACCGGAAGCTCTCAGTGTTCCGATCGTAGAAGCCTCCTTCACGATCGTATTGCTGATGGTCACTGCAAAAATAAATGCAATGATCACGATCAAAATATCCAGTAAAACACCACCCATAGCTTTGTCTGAACCCATATCATCCGTTGCAAAATTAATAGCCGGATTTACATAGCGCGGCATATAGTCCTCTAACTCTTTGTCAGCACACACAACCTGTGTGAGCAGTGCTTTCATGAAATCATCAGATTTTGCTTTCTGCTCCACTTCATCTGCAGGAGTATCCACATAATTCCATGTGTAAGCATAATGAACAGTTTTATGTAAACTATCAAATCCTTCCTGTGTGACCATAGCCACATCGAATTTGATCGCATCAAACATCATATCCGTTGACTTCTCATGCAGTGTCGCATAATTGACATAGGCGATCAGTCCGACAACTTTGAACCTCTGCCCGCTGACAGAAATCTCATCTCCCACTTTGACTCCGACATTGTCTGCATGCATACGGTCAATTGCGATCTCATCCGCTTTTTCCGGAAATGCTCCGTCAAGCAGGCAGGCAAGATCCACGTTATCATTTTTTGCATAGACACGGATGTTTCCTTCTGCCTCGCCGTCATTGTTGTAATCTTCCTCCTCATTTCGGAAGAAGTTCTCATATACTTTTACCGGAACTTCTGTAAAATCAGGATCGTTTAACTCATATTTTTCTTCTGCGTCAGCATATTTATCATCGATTTCCTCTACGATTTTATCCCATGCCTTGTCGTAGGCTTCCGGATAAGCCTTTTCATCCAACTTTTCGTCCAGTTCTTTTTTTGCTTTGTCAAGATAATACTGTTTGACGTCCGCTTTTGTTCCTGTCTCTATAGCAGCGAGTAACGTCTCATCTGCCTTTTTGTCCAGCTCAAAATGTCCATCCTCTAACTTATATTTTGTCACGCCTTCATTTGCTGCAACGAGCATACTCTCATTTGCAACATACATACCGGAAACAAAGCCGATCGTGAGGATCAGGAATAATGCCACCACAAGATATTTTTTCCAGTCACCGAGCAATTCACGCGGAATACGTCTGATGAGTGGATTTTTGATTTTTTTCTTTTTCATAACCGCCACACTCCTTACCACTCAAGATCTGCCGCTGAAATCCTGTGCTCATTTCTCTCGTTGTGGCGCACGGCTCCGTCACGAAGTTTGATGACATGATCTGCCATGTTTCTGATTGCCTCGTTGTGTGTTACCATGATGATCGTATTTCCATATTTTTTGTTTACATCTTCGATCAGTTTTAAAATCTCTTTGGAGGTGTTATAATCCAAAGCACCGGTTGGTTCATCGCAGAGCAGGATATCCGGGTTTTTCACGATTGCACGACCGATGGAAACACGCTGCTGCTGTCCGCCGGACAACTGGTTCGGCAGCTTGTACCGGTGCTCGTAAAGTCCAAGTGTCTGTAACAGCTCATCGATATCCAGCGCATTGTCGGAAAGATACGCTCCGACCTCAATGTTTTCCTTCACGTTCAGATTGGCGATCAGATTGTACATCTGAAATACATAACCGAGATGTTTTCTGCGGTACTTGGTTAGTTTCTTCTCACTCATATCTTCGAGCTTATCGCCGTTGATCGAGATATAACCGGAATCTGCACTGTCGATTCCTCCGATAATATTTAATAAAGTTGATTTTCCTGAACCGGACGGTCCAAGCAGAACGCAGAATTCTCCTTTTGCCACGGAAAAGTTCATTCCGCGCAATACTTCCTGACGTGTTTCTCCACTTCCAAAACCTTTTTTCAGGTCAACGATCTCCAAAAATTTTTTCTCTTCCTCTGACATATGCTCCCCTTTTCAAAAAACGTATTTGGCAACTGCCATTTTTGGTGTTTTAGTTAGTCATAACTAATCTTGAGAGGATTATAGCACATGATATGGGGGATACAAGGAAGAGATATTGTTGTTGAGAAATTTTGTCAGTTAAATTAACTATTTGATTACATATTGACCTTTGATACTATTCGATATAATATATGTATATACAGTTAATACTATATAACAAAGACCGTCGCATGAAGTGCGTGTAGATATCGATTATGAAACTAAGCTTCATGATCAACAATATCTTTTTTAAAGGAGTGAACATTTATGAGCGATCAGGTTGCCATCAAAACATGGGGAAATAGTCAGGGAATACGTATTCCAAAGAATATTCTTGAAAAACTTGGACTCCATGTCTCAGATACTTTACAAATTGAAGTAATTGATGATTCGATTGTTTTGAAAAAAGCATTTAAACACAAAACATTTGAGGAACGCGTTGCTGAATACAATGGGGAAATTTCAATTTGTGATTATGATTGGGGAGAACCTGTCGGAAAGGAAATTTTATGATGAATTTTTCGCAGGGAGATATTATCAAAATTTCTAATTTAAAAGATGCAATGCTTGTTGTAAGTAAAAATGAATTTATTAAAAAAACAGGTGTTTTTCACGTCTGCCCACTTTTAGAGAATTATGCAGAAGGTCCTCTTCACATAAAAGTACGCGGTGTCAAAGACACCTCAGGAACTGCTATATGTGAACAATTGAAGCTAATTGACCCTTCCGCCAGAAGCTGCAAACGTATCGACCGCGTCCCTTATCATATGATTATGAATGTTTCAGACGCAATACAGGGTATTTTTGAATATGACTAATAAAATTATCTCAAACCCAAAAGTGAGCCGGCGGCAAAGACGATACCCGTCCTGTCTCCGGCTCTTTTTATGTAACTACTTCGTTTTCCCCTCTCCCTCGAAATACTCCTTCACCAGCTTCACAACCACACCTGATAATAAGAATACTGCGATCAGGTTCGGGATTACCATAAGTCCGTTGAATGTCTCTGCGATGTTCCACATCAGTCCGAGGTTCATGGTCGCACCAACGATCGCCACCAACGCGTATAAAATCATGAACGGCTTATTTGCCCGCGTTCCAAATAAAAATTCAATACATCTTGTTCCGTAAAGTCCCCAGCCAATGATCGTGGAGAATGCAAAACAGCACATTGCAACCGCAGTAAAAATAGATACCCAGCCACCATATACGGAGGTGAATCCGCTGATGGTAAGCTCTGCACCTGCTGCCTCGCCATATCCAACCGGAACGCCGCTGCATAAAATGACCAGTGCGGTCAGTGTACAAATCACGATCGTGTCCACAAACACTTCGAAAATACCGAAAAATCCCTGTTTTACCGGTTTTCTCGTATCGGCACAGGCATGTGCGATCGAACCGGTTCCAAGTCCTGCCTCATTGGAAAAAATACCTCTGGAAACACCCTTTTTCATACTCATGAAAAAGCTTCCCACTGCTCCGCCTGTCACGGCTGCCGGGTTAAATGCACCCTCAAAAATAGAACCGAATACCGCTGGAATGGATCTGAAATTGATCAGTACAACACCGATCGCCAGTAAAATATAAATGATCGCCATAAATGGCACCAGTTTCTCTGTCACCTGTCCAATTCTTTTAATTCCACCAATCAAAATTAATGCGATCAGTGCGGCTAAAACTATTCCGATGACCAGGTTTAAGGTCGGTGCGGATTCCTCTGAGAGCAGGTTAAAATTATAAAGTGCTGAGTCGATTGCCGTAGTGATCGTGTTGACCTGCGTTGCATTTCCGGTTCCGAATACAGTCAGAACTCCGAAAGCAGAAAACAGGTACGCAAGCCAAAGCCAGTGTTTTTTCAAACCGTTTTTGATGTAATACATCGGTCCGCCGACCAACTCTCCGTTGGCATTTGTCTCGCGGAAATGTACGGCAAGTGTCACCTCGGAAAACTTGGTGCACATGCCAAGGATTGCGGATATCCACATCCAGAAAACTGCACCCGGTCCGCCGATTGCGATCGCGCCTGCCACACCTGCCACATTTCCGGTTCCAACTGTCGCCGCGAGTGCGGTACAGACCGCCTGAAACGGAGTCAGTGCTCCATCCGATGCCTCTCTCTTTTTCAGCATACGTCCGATGGTCACTTTCATCGCATACGGAAATTTGCGGATCTGCAAAAACCGGGTTCGGACACTCAAAAACAGGCCGACACCGATAATGCAGATCATTGCGGGCACACCCCAGATAAAGTTATTTACTACATTGTTGATTTGTTCTATTGTCTGTAACATTTTCTTTGCATTCCTCTCCATCTCATAGCACATACACATTACTCTGTCATAGTGTAAGTGCAATGCACGAATTATAACATATTGTTTCCGAGTATGCAAAAAAAATTGAGTAAAAACCGCTTATTTTATGGTCTTTACTCAATTTCTGCAACGACTTATACATTTTTCATAATTTTCACCAGCCGACTCGTACCAAGCCGGTCTGCGCCAAGCCCGATAAATTTTTCCGCATCTTCAAAAGAAGAGATTCCACCAGCTGCCTTTACTTTCACGTTTGTACCAACGTATTGTCTCATCAGTTCCACATCCGAAAAAGTAGCTCCTGCGGTGGAAAATCCGGTTGAGGTCTTAATGAACTCTGCGCCTGCATTCGTCACGATCTCACACATCTTGATCTTCTCCTCATCTGTCAGAAGGCATGTCTCAATGATCACTTTTAAGGTTTTTCCGCTGCATGCCTCATGGATTTTTCGGATTTCCTGCTCGATTTCATCATACCGTTTGTCTTTCAAAAATCCGATATTAATGACCATATCGATCTCGTCAGCTCCGTTTGCGACCGCATCCCTTGTCTCGAAAATTTTGGTCGCCGTTGTGTGGTATCCGTTTGGAAATCCGATCACTGTACAGATCGGCAGTTTCCCATCGACATACTCTGCCGCCTGTTTCACATAACAAGCCGGGATACAGGCAGAAGCGCATCCATATTTTATTCCATCGTCTAAAATCTGCCGGATTTCCTCCCATGTTGCAGTCTGTGAAAGCAGTGTGTGATCTACTCTGCTTAAAATATCCTTTTTATCCATGTTTTTCCTTTCTACTGCCGGCTGTTCAGACATCGTATTGCTTACTCATCATGCAAAGATGTATTTCTTGATTTTCTGCTATGTTTTGCTTTCCCAATATGCCAGCACATCAGTATTTTCCACTCTTCTCTCACTTCAGTATTTCACGTTCTTATGTCACTTCAACTCTGCAAGCAATGACGTACCAATCGTGCCTTCCGGCATCTGCACACCAAAATTATCTGCGATCGTTGCCCCGATCACTGCAAATGTATCCTGATCTTCAAGCTTTCCTGACTCCTTCATGGAAGGCGAATATGCAACAAACATCACCTGTTCCCTGGTGTGGTCTGTTCCCTTATAGGTTGGATCATTTCCGTGATCTGCCGTAATGATAAGAAGATCATCTTCCCGAAGTACCTTAAGAAGTTCGCCGAGTTTCACGTCAAAGCGTTCCAGTTCCTCTGCGTATCCTTTTACGTTTCTTCTGTGTCCCCAAAGTGCGTCAAAATCTACCAGATTCACAAAGCAAAGTCCGGTAAAATCGCGCTCTGCAATCTCGATCGTCTGCTCCATTCCATGTACCGAGCTTTTGGACTTATTGGATTCCGTGATTCCTTCCCCGTCAAAAATATCCCGGATTTTTCCGACAGAGATCACATCATATCCGGCGTCTTTTAACGCATTTAATGCGGTTCTTCCATATGGTTTTAAGGCATAATCATGACGATTGCTGGTGCGGACAAACTCACCTTTTTTCTTTCCAACATAAGGTCTTGCAATGACACGCCCAACTTTCCATTCATCTTTCATGGTAATCTCTCTGGCGATCTCACAGCAGCGGTAAAGCTCCTTTAGCCCAAACGTTTCCTCGTTTCCACAGATCTGAAGAACCGAATCCGCAGATGTATACACGATCATGTGTCCGGTTGCGATCTCTTCCTCGCCCAGTTCCTCTAAGATTTCGGTTCCACTCGCACTCTTGTTTCCAATCACTTTGTGACCGGTACGTTTTTCCAGTTCATCGATCAGTTCCTTTGGAAAACCGTGCTCGGTAAATGTCAAAAATGGCTTGGTAATATGAAGTCCCATCATTTCCCAGTGTCCGGTCATGGTATCTTTTCCGTTGCTCGCCTCAGAGAGTTTTGTAAAATATCCCATTGGTTTTTCCACCGGTGCGATATTCTTCAGCTCTTTTAAATTGGCAATTCCAAGTTTCTGCATATTCGGAATTGAAAGATTGCCCACCGTCTCCGCAATATGTCCTAACGTGTCGGTTCCCGCATCGCCGAAACGTTCTGCATCTTTTGCTCCACCGATTCCACAGGAATCAACTACAATTGTAAAAATCCTACGGTACTTTTTTGCTTCCATGATTCTCACACCCCATTTTTCTGTTCTCCATTGAAATCTGCTTTTCAGGTAAAACTTTTCCCGCTCACGCATTATTTTTCACGGTCTGCCCTGATCAGTCTGCGGATCGCCTCCACGCCGACCATCACTGCTGCCTCCGTGTCATGAACGATCGGATTATCCATGCCGAGGGCATTGCGCTCCTGATTTCCCATAACAAGAAAATCAGAACCACAGCGGACTTTCAGATGCGCAGCCACAATAAACAATGCCGCTGATTCCATCTCAGACGCCTTGCAGCCCAGACGTTTCCATGCCTCCCACTTATTCAAAAGTTCATAGCTTACGGGCATGCGCTCCGGCTCATGCTGTCCGTAAAATGCATCTTTGCACTGGACTACTCCGGTATGATAAGTAAACCCAAGTTCCTTTGCTGCCGCAACAAGTGCATTTGCCACCTCAAGATCTGCCACTGCCGGATACTCGATCGGTGCATATTCCCTGCTGGTTCCTTCCATGCGGACTGCTCCGGTAGCGATCACAATATCACCGCCCCTGACATCCAGATCAATTCCGCCACATGTTCCAACACGCACAAATGTATCTGCACCGCACTGCACCAGTTCCTCCATCGCAATTGATGCGGACGGTCCGCCAATCCCGGTGGATGTCACACTGACCTTCTCACCTTCCAGATAGCCTGTGTAGGTGACAAACTCCCTGCTGTCTGCCACAAGTTTTGCATCCTCAAAATGTTTTGCGATCTTCTCACACCGCTTCGGATCTCCCGGCAGGATCACATAACGCCCCACATCCCCCGGTCTGATCTGTAAATGATACTGTAACCCAGCTTCTCCTGAATAGTTCTGCATACCCCCACACCTTTCTTTTTATCTGTCGTTTTCCATTCTCCAGCTGATACATCTCTGAAGATATTCCACATATTCCGGATTTTTGCACATGCCTTTTCCCGGAGTATCCGAAATCTTGGCAACATCCATTCCATTACACTTGGTTGTCTTCATGACAATATTCAACGCCGGAACATCCGTGTCATTTGAAATATAAGTTCCGATTCCAAATGCAATTTTTACTCTTCCTGCAAAATAAGATGCGATCTTATCTGCCCGCTCAAAATCGAGACTGTCGCTAAATAACAGTGTTTTCGTTTTTGGATCGATTCCAAGACTCTCGTAGTGACGGATCATTTTCTCTCCCCACTCAAACGGATCGCCGCTGTCATGACGCACACCGGAAAACAGTGTTGCGTAAGTCAGCTGGAAATCTCTTAAGAAGCAGTCTGTTGTAATAGCATCGGTCAATGCCGTTCCATTTAAAATGCCGTATTCTTTTACCCACCAATCCAGCGCATACCAGTTTGAATATGCCGGATTGTGCTTATGATTTCCCTGTCCGACACACATGATCCATTCATGCGCCATCGTTCCTACCGGAGTGATGCCATATTTTTTTGCAAGGAAAACATTGGATGTTCCTACAAACGTAGAACCAGGATATTTATTCTCGTTTAATTTTTTCACTGCCAGTTCCTGTGCCCCGGCAGAGAGTCTTCTTCTGAGTCCAAATTCGCTGAACAGTCCAAGGTTATAGGTACTGTTTTTCAATAAAGTAATTTTTTCATCCAGCTTTTTCTCAAAACTTGCAAGCAGATCGTCATAATGATATGCCATGCGGAAATAAACTTCATTTACAATGGCAAGTGTCGGAATCTCATACAAGGAAGTGTTCAGCCACGTTCCGAATGTTTCGATCGTCAGTCCACATTCTGCGTCCTCCGTAATCTCATAATCTTCATATCGAGGCTGCCACAGTCTTAAGAAATCCACATAGCTTCCCTTCATCCATTTGATCTTATGCAGATATTCCAGCTCCTCTTCTGTGAAACGCAGCCCACAGTATGCCTTGATCTGCTCCCTGATCTCCTCCACCATCTCATGGGTAAAGTGAACGTCGGTGTTTCTGCATTTAAAAGACCAGGTTGTCTTATAATCCGAAAACTGATGGTAAATACACTGTCCCATCGAAAACTTGTACATGTCTGTCTCTAATAAACTTGTGATAATTGGTTCTAATAACATCTTTTTCTCCTCTATTTTCCGTAACGATCACTTCTATGCATCAACCAGGCCTGCCTGTTACTTTTCTTTTCACGGACTGCTTTGCGCACGTCTTTTTACTATATTATAACTCTGTGGCGGTTTTGACAACAATTTTGTGGAAGAACGGGGCTTGTGGTATGAAATACGCTTTTTGCTATAAAGAAAAGAGACTCCCTTTTTCAGAAGCCTCTCCTTACTTAATGCTTTATTATTTTTGTAACTGCTGGGTGATAAGTGTTCTTTCCTTCCCCTTAATTCCAAGTGCGTCAAGTGCCTGGTCTAATGTCCATTTCATGTTGTTCATGAGATTTTGAACTGATGTTATATTTGCCATTAATGCTCTTTCATCACCATATCTCTCTACAATCTCACTCATTTCTTCACGCCCTCCTTCTTTCTCTTTAAAATGTTTCACACTTTCTGCCAGTTCCGTGTAGTGCATGCACTCCGGATTTTTCTCCCAAAAATCCTGCATCAACTGACCAATCTCATCATTCCCTTTATAATTTCCATTCACGTAAATGATATGTGAGCCGTCACGAAACTGTTCATTCGTTTCGCCTACATATCGTTCTACATGATACAAAGGTAAACCCTTTCGGAACTTGTCATGCTTATAAATAAATATCACATAGGAATCCTTCAGTTCCCTAAATGCCTGTCCCTCCTTGAGCATTCTCGAATCAACCATACTGCTGTGATAACGTGCGCGTCTGACATGTGCTCCTTCTGAATTACCCTGAACTTCAATGTCGATCTCCTCACCATTTTCATCCATTGCATCCACATCCAACGTAATATTACGCCCGCCAACCTGATGGTTTTTCATTTCATTCTGCCCTGTCTAAATAGTAGCACAGTATCCCAGCAGAAACAAATAAAATTCCTATAAAACTTTCATAATTTCTTTTTCATGATCTTTGGTAAATTCACTTAATTCATAGGAGCGGATTCTCTGATTGACTAATATAGGAAGCACAAATCCATTTTTTACCAGAACCGCCAGTCTGTTAATAATTGTCTTATTTGTAACCGACAATTCTCTACTGACTTCAATCGGAGTAAACTCTCCCCGATAGTTCTTAATCAAAAACTGTAACAGTTCTTTTTCCTTCCCTTTCAGAAATGACAGACTTCCTGCAATATCTTGCTCTTCAGATGCCAACTGTAAATCACAGATTTTTCCAGAATAAAGTTTTACCATCCGCAGAAAATAATGAATCCAGATCTCGGGATGTGGTGGATTCTCTCTTCCGGAATAATACAACGCAGGGAGTCCCATCTGAATGGATTCATAATATTCATCAATATCGTATGCAAAATACTCTTCCAACGATCCGATTCCATTAAATCCGTAGCCGTTCAAATCCATAATATAACCGGATAACAGTCTTGCAGTTCTGCCATTGCCATCTTCAAACGGATGTATTGTCACTAATTGATAATGTACAACTGCTGCTATAATCAGAGGGTGATCATCCGTTGTATTTACATACTCCACCAACTCATCCAGTAATCCGGGAATATCGCAATATTCCGGTGGAATATAATCAGGATTTCCTGTTTTAGAATCATATACAGCAAACAATACTCCCGGCGGCATAGGTCCCCTGAGTCCGATTTTCTCCTTAGAGGCACCTTTTTCCACCAATTTTTGTACATCTAAAATAAGCTTTTTAGAAAATTTTTCTTTTATGCTTACCTTTTTTTCCATTAAATTTTCACTATTTTTACACTATTTTTCATTATTTTCAAGTGTTATTACAAATTCTAACGAATCCATCGCAAAATAATCGTTACTCCGTATCCCCCGGTCAGAGCTATTATTGTCATTACTTCTCCGTATGTATGTGTCTATTACTTACAAAACTCAAATGCCACATAATACACATAATCATTTTTTGAAAGCAAATCTGTTTGGCTGTTTATAAGATCATCTAAAGCCGGAACACTCATTGTATCATCATCATAAAGAAAGGCAATAAGTGGCTGTTGCTTATTATATCGGATATCTACGACATTTTGTATTTCAGTTGCGGATCTACCATAGTATTCTCGATCCTCTACATTTTCTAAAATAGGAATTTCGGTTGACAACTTACTACCATCTCCAGAAATAATTAGTTTAATTACATAATTGCCAAAATCAGGCACCATTACGATTTCACCACTTTTTGGTGAACCAATATCTTCAAATCCTATTTCAACTTTGTCCTGATTACTTAATTTTCCTGATTCGTATTGATAAATATGTAATCTGAGTTTTTTATATTCATCCGTTGTGACAAACTTGTAAATGAATGCTCCATCTGGTCCAGCAAGCAGTTCTGCTGTCTGCATTTCTATGCTATCCTTTGCAATAGGAGAAATGTAATTCTGTGGTTTTTTCAATCGGTATATAATAAATCCGATTACTGCTACCGCACAAATAGATATCACTAGTAATATACATCTCATAACCTTCAGACATTTCTGTTTATTTATATTGTCTCGAATTACTTCAATAATATTTGTTTCTGACTTCTGAATCATGTTCTCTTGGGCTATATCTTCTCCAGCCAGAAATTCATTGAGGCTAATACCAAGAATAGAACAAAGTTCTTTATAAACAGATACATCTGGAAGGCAGACGCCTCGCTCCCATTTAGAGACAGACTTATCACTCATACCTAATTTTTCTGCCAGTTGCCTTTGTGTCATCCCCAAGGACTTTCGCTTGCCTGCAATGTATTTTCCGATTTTGATAAGATCCATCCATCGCACCTCCTTTTCTTATATTAATCGTACTCTATTTGAAAAAAAAGCATACCCCTTGAAGGTAGAATATGAATTTTAAGCCTGTCTAGTTTGCCAGATAAAATAAAGGTTTTCCAATTCAGCCATTATTTTCTTTATATGTTCTTTATATTTTTCACTATACTTTTTCGTCAAGAAAAGTGACAGCATCTCTCTTTTTCTTTATTTACATTGTTAGTTACGATAACATATCCTTGACAAATGTATTCCGATAGTCACTCGGTGATATTTTATATCTTTCCTTGAAAACCCGGTTAAAGGTTCTTTGGCTTTCAAAACCACATTCAAAACATATATTAGTTATAGTATCCTGTGTATTTTCCAATGCACCAACTGCATAATTTAATCGCACGCCATTTAAATATTTGCTGAAGTTACAATGAAAAGTTTTAGCAAACATTCTCGACAACACGTATTTACTTATCCCCAGATCGAATGCCATCTTTTCAAGACTGATTTCATCTCTAAAATTTTTTGCTATATACTCCACAGAATTGTAAATCAAATCATTACTTCCTAATGATTTTTTATCGATCATCGGTATTTCAGTGAATACATATGCAAGAATTATTTGTGCATATGCCTGTGCCAATATCGGAGTACACTCTGGATTTTGCATCAAAAATTTTATTGCATGAACCACATCCGGATGTACATTTTCTTTTTTTAACACCGGATTTTGGAGACTGTATATTTGTAATTCTTTCAAAAATCCTGAAAGAACTGCCGGATCTATATAAAGGAAAATAGCTTTATTTTCTTTTTCGTCAAAAACCTGATAATGGTGTATTACATTCGGAAACACTATCGCAAAATCACCTTCGTCCATGTTATACAGCTCCATTCCGACTCCAAGTGCAATATTTCCATTTGTGACATACACAACCTCTATTGCTTCATGTAAATGGGGTGGCATATGTACTGTTTTTTTCCACTCTGCTGATATTCCCTTATCTTTGTTTTCGTATACTAACAGCATTTAGAGCCACCCTCTTTTTCTTAGACCTGCTTTCCGATACCGTTCTACACTTCAATTGCGACTAACAGATGGTGAATGAATATTTGATATCCTCTTCTGCACTGACATGATATTCGTCTGCCACATCAGTTCCCCAGCTGTCGATACCTCCGACTCCTCTGACTGCTCCGTATACACATAAAACCGTTCTTCTTGCTGGTGGTAATTCCTCATGATGCAGAGCATTTTCAATTTCAGATGCTGTATAAGGAAGGCATGAAAAAGCAAATTCCCGATCCATCTTCTCAATGCGGAGTGTCTGTGGCGAATGATCTGTTCTACTATTGTCAAGACTTGTATGTCTGCTAATTTCGAGCCACTCTGTATCCATTCTCATTCCACATTCCTGTGGGACAAGGTAAGGTGTTAAGCTCAGATCTGTGACTTCGTAAATGCCTTTTTCGGCACCTGCTTTTCTATCCGGATATGTCTCACCGGACAAACCCTTATAGATATATTTATCTGCAAGTGTCGGCATGATAAAACGCATTCCAAACACCGGAAGCTCAGGCAGTCCTTTTACTCCATTATAATGTACATCCACACGGATTTTTCCGGATGCATCAACCCTATATGTCACAAGTACCGTTGTTGACGGATTAGATATCGTCTCATAAGTATATTTTACTATGATCTCATCAGCAAAAATATCCCCACCAAAGCTGTTATTGTCCGGTGCATATGGTTTCTGCTCCTCTCCATCCATAATGACCTGTATTCCCTTGCAGTCAATGAACATATCTGCTGAAAGCCAGCTTCCGCTTTTAATATGGAACTTGCTTCCTCTGTCGTTGTCTGTCAGTGCTCTCCAGAAAGTAGGTTTGGGACAACGGTACAGCCACTCATATCCGTTTTTCACGATAGATTCGAGTCCGCCTTGTGCATAAGAAAAAATATAATCAAATCCTTCACCATGTACACCAAGTGTATAGTCACCATAGACCACTCTTAATTTATCTGTATAAGCCATAGTAATACCTCACTTCCTGCATTGCCGGTTTCTCTTTCCTGTCAGCAAATACGATTCCATTTGCCGAGAATTCATAGTCTGCCGGTTTATCATCAAAGTCACCACCATAACGTAAAACTTCTTTTCCTGTCACCTGATCTTTTACAAGAATTGCCTGATCGATAAAATCCCATATAAATCCACCATGATACATGTCATATTTATCAATCAGCTTCATATAAGCTCCCAGACCTCCCATGGAATTTCCCATATCATGCATGAATTCGCATAAAATATACGGTTTCTTTGGACTGTTATTTAAGTATTCCTCTACATCCTCCGGCTTTGCATACATTCTGGTCTCCAAATCAGAAATCGTATCCTCATATGCCCTGTTGTAATAAGCACTTTCATAATGAACTAATCTTCCATCTTTCTTTTCAGAAAAATAAACGTCCATTGCTTCAATGTCATCACCTGCATAAGATTCATTTCCCAATGACCAGAATAGAATGGATGTATGGTTTTTAAATGTTTCAAAATTATTTCTTGCACGATCAAGTACCGCCTCTTTCCACTGTGGAAGAGATCCCGGCACATTGCAGGATGGTTCGATCGCTCCTAATTTCTGGAAGGAACCATGACTTTCCAAATTTGTTTCTGCCATCACATAAATTCCTGCATTGTCGCACATATAATACCATGGTATCTGATCCGGATAGTGACAGGTACGCACAGAATTAATATTATTTCTGAGCATACATGCGATATCTGCTCTCATATCTTCCAAGCCAATGCATCTTCCTGTTTTTGGATTCCACTCATGACGGTTCACTCCTGTGATAATCAGGCGTTTTCCATTTAAATAAATGATCTTATCAATTATCTCAATTCTTCTGAAGCCAATATCATAAGGAATTACTTCTGCTAAACTTCCATCTTCCGCCTTAAGCTCTACATACGCATGATATAAATAAGGATCATGATTATCCCATAGTTCCACAGTTTCTAAATCAGCACAGATCGTACCTTCTAAATATTCATTTTCTTTCTTTAACTGTACGGATTTTTCTGCCAACAAATTTTCTTCCCTGTCTTTTAAAATAAAGCTGGCAGTTATATTCTGAGCATCCGGTGCAGATACTTTCATGCTGACAGTTACGCTTCCACCCACATTATCCTGATTCAGCACAGGTTTGAACCATACATCATCCATATGTACATCCGGTATCGCTTTCAGAGTAACATTTCTAAAGATTCCAAAAAAGCGGAAAAAGTCCTGATCCTCTAAAAATGCTGCTGTGCTCATCTTATGAACCTGAACTGCCAGCACATTTCCCTTTTCTTTTATATAAGGTGTCAGGTCAAACTCAGAAGGCGTAAAACTATCTTCTGCATAGCCTACAAACTGACCATTCAGCCACAGATACATCGCTTCTTCTACACCTTCAAAACAAATATGGATTCTTTTTCCACACATACTCTTATCCAGGTCAAAGTATTTGATATAAGAACCTACCGGATTGTACTCTGCTTCTGAAAACATTCCTTTTTCTGCTCCGGTCGCCTCCATGCTGTAAGCTCCTCTATGGTACTCTTTTCCCTCCCACGGATACATGGTGTTGATATAACGGATTTTATCATATCCAGCCAGTTCAATATGTCCCGGAACCATAATTTTATCGAATCCTGATGCATCAAATGTTTCCTCATAAAAATTAACCGGTCTGCTTTTTACATTTTTACTATAAGAAAACTCCCACTGTCCGTTTAATGACTGAAATAATGGATTTTTCTCTTTTTTCATGTCCGAATAATCCAAATAATAACAATGATCACTGTGTGCTTCCAACTGATTCACACGAAATACTTCCGGCTTATCCAACCATTTCATATCAGCATTCATATTTTTCATTCCTTTCCAACTGTTTTCTAAGTTTTTCATTCGCATCTTCTACATTCATTCTTGACATGATAAATGTAATAATCAATGACAATACCATCGGAATCCACAAATACATAACGTGAAGCATATTTAAGCATGATTCTGGCTGGATTGCTGACTCTTTCACAAATCCACTTGCATCAAGTAACCATCCGCAAAAAGCAACTCCGATTCCTCCACCGATCTTTGTTCCGAAAGAAGTACAGGAATACATTGTTCCATCAATGTGTTTATGTTTTGTAAGGTATGTATATTCTGAACAGCTTGCAACTACAGCTCCCATATCCCCCTGCCATGGTGCCATTCCAAGTGCTGCAACCGCTGTGAACGCAAGCATAAGCGGAACACTTCCCATATAGCCGGCAAAAATCACTCCGACACGTCCTGCTGTCCCAAGAATATAGCCTGCAAGGTTCATTCTATATAAACCTTTCATCTTCTCTACCAGCATTGGTGTAATACACATCGCAATGATGACAGGGATATTGATCGCCCATGAGAATATAGAATATAAATCTTCATTTTTCAGTATGTAGATCATGTAATAAATTCCCATATTTAACATAGCTGAATAAATCTGCTGACAAATATAAGTAGCACAGATCATAAGATAATACTTATTGGAAAATAAAAGCTTTGCAGCCTCTACCAGACCATACTTTTCTTCTGTGTGATCTTTACCTGCTTTCAGTTCTTCTTCCGGAAGCTCCTTGATTGAAAATACGGAAATCGTATTTACGATCAGACCAATAACTGCATATACTACCGCAACTGTTCTCCATGCAGCTGCTCCACCGCCTGCTGTTCTTACAAACTGGACTGTAACAGACTGAATCAGTAAGCTTGTCGAAAATGCAAAGATAAAACGACATGACCCCATCTCAACACGTTCTCTGCTGTTTTTTGTACAGAAAGTAACCAATGATGCATACGCAATATTGTTCGCAGTAAAGAATACTGCATTTAACAGTGTATATGCAACAAAGAACCATGCATACTGTGCCGTTGTTCCAAGAGTGTCCGGTATTGCAAAGTTTGCTACAAGTGTTACCGCACAACCAATATACGCATAAAGCATCCAAGGTCTTGCTTTTCCAAGTTTACTTTTTGTTTTGTCGATCATCGTTCCAAAGAACATATCACTGATTCCGTCAAATAGCTTTGATACCATGATCAGTGTTCCGATAATACCGGGATTCAAACCTACCGTATTTGTCAAATAAAGCATTACGAATGACGAAAGAAACGCATATACTACATTTCCTGCCAGATCCCCCGAACCATAACCTACCTTGTTATACCATTTCAGGTATTTTTTTTCTTCCATGTGAAACTTCTCCTTTCAATGTACCCTCATTTTAGATAATTGTGAAACTCCTCCTACTCTTCTTTCAATTGTTCAAAATCAACAAAAACATTCAAGAC